>Ga0209542_10000459_pt1 | contig 97875 bp, 89 predicted proteins | sample RifCSPhighO2_01_FD_184028 | JGI IMG/M metagenome (GOLD analysis project Ga0209542, IMG submission 184028) | Soil microbial communities from Rifle, Colorado - Rifle CSP2_plank highO2_0.1 (SPAdes) (version 2) | ecosystem: Environmental > Terrestrial > Deep subsurface > Rock core/Sediment ...
CGCAACCCCCGTTGCCTGTTGCCTATATGGCCAGGCGAGACTGCTCCCTCACGGGAGAGGAAGGTGGGGATGACGCCAGATCAGCATGTCCCTCTGATATCTTGGGCCGCACACATAATACAATGGTCGGTACAACGGGTAGCAATGTCGCAAGGCGGAGCCAATCCTTATAAAACCGACCCCAGTACGGATTGAGGTCTGCAATCGACCTCATGAAGCCGGAATTGCTAGTAATGGCGGGTCAGCCAAACCGCCGTGAATACGTTCTCGAGTCTTGTACTCACCGCCCGTCAAGTCAGGGGAGCTGGGGGTGCCCGAAGGTCTGCCTCGCGCAGGACTACGGCAAATTCAGTGACAAGGACTAAGTCGTAACAAGGCACGGGTAGCGGAAGCTGTTCGTGGAACATATCCAATTTGGAACCGATATTCTCGAAAGGAATATCATGTCGATTCGCGTAAAGTCCCTTAACGGGACCACGCGAGGGAGATAGCAGTTGTCCCTAAACACTGCTCGAGCGCCAGGGAACGTAATCTGGTGGTTGCTTGAGGGCCATACGTGAGCCTTCAAGTGAGACAGAATAGGCGGAACAAAAGAGCGCACACATCACAAAATAAGCCCCTGCGGGCTTGTTTTGCGTTGTGTGCGGGGCGCAGCGCTGTTCGGCCAGCAAGGCCGAACAGCGAGCCGGGGTCGCGCAAATTCGCGAGCGACGGCGAGTGAATTATGCGTGACCACACATCTTTTTAATTCAGTGGAAACGTATGGTTATTTCTGATACCATTTACACGTTCCAACTGCACGCGTAGCTCAGTTGGTAGAGCACCCGACTGATACTCGGGCGGTCGTAGGTTCGACCCCTACCGCGTGCACACAAGGCGTTACTATTCCTTGAGCATGCAGGGCGCAGTACTTCACATGGAGGCGCTATCTACACTGGTCCCTGCGGTATACTGAACGTACGTATGAAAAAGGCACTATTTAGTATCCTTATCGTTATTGGGATATTGCTCGTTGCAACAATTTTTATTGCTTTTCGCAGTAGTAAATCGCCTCTCACCACTTCCACACCGGGAGTCCCCTCTGCTAGCACTGGCGAAGCAATTGAGGTATCATTCAGAGAACTCGCCCACGGCAGCCAGTCCACAGTTTCGAGGCGTGCCAACTATATCATCATGTCGCCGACTGAACTTTCAGCACTATGGAAGATGATCGATGCGGGTGGTGAAGCACCGACGGTCGATTTCTCCGCGAATGAGGTCGTCGCCGTCTTCGCGGGTGACAAGCCGACCGCTGGGTACGATATTGAAGTTATAAAAGTCGAAGATGCCGGTACTCGTTTGGTGAACGTAGTTCTTACGAAGCCGGGAGGCAGTTGTCTCCTCGCAGAGGTGCAAACGAATCCTTATCAGATCATTGAGGTGCCTAAAACAGCCCTCACGCTGACGCACGAAGATCAGACGACCACGACGAGTTGCCTCCAATAGATCCGTAGGTGCGCTGTCTCTCTCGATACGCTACGATAGACCGATGGACGCTTCAGCGCATTTCCGTGGCAAGAAAGTCACCGTCATGGGTCTCGGGCTCCTCGGCCGCGGGGTAGGAGATGCTAAGTTTCTGGCAGAATGTGGTGCCGAACTCATCGTGACGGACTTGAAGACGCACGAGGCGCTTGCTGACTCAGTGGAGCAGTTGAAAGAATTTCAAAACATACAGTTCGTCCTCGGCGAACATCGGCTCAAGGACTTCCGCGAGCGCGACATGATATTAAAAGCCGCGGGCGTGCCGATGAATTCTCCCTACATAGATGAAGCGAGAAAACATAATATACCCGTGCGAATGAGCGCGGATCTCTTTGCTGAGCTTTCTAGCGTCCCAGTCGTTGGAATCACGGGGACACGGGGAAAGTCGACCGTGACGCACATGGTGCATGCAATTTTGAAAGAGGCAAAGAAAGATGTGGTGCTCGGCGGGAACGTGCGTGGCGTTTCGACTCTCGCGCTGCTCAAGGACGTAACGTTGGAAAGTATCGCCGTTCTTGAACTCGATTCGTGGCAGCTACAGGGCTGGGGCGAGGCGAGGATGAGTCCGCATATCGCCGTATTTACAACGTTGTATCCAGATCATTTAAATTATTATAAAGACAAACCTGAGATGTACCTCGTCGATAAGGTCAATATATTCTTATATCAAGGGTCGGAAGATACACTCGTTCTCGGTAAGCAGTGTGCTCCACTCCTCATCGAGAAATATGGTGAGCAAATCGAGTCTAAAGTTGTAGTTACGGATGAGTTTAAATTTCCAGACACCTGGGTGTTGAAGATTCCCGGCGTCCATAATCGCTACAACGCCGCGCTCGCGCTCGTGGTCGCTCGCGCACTGAACGTTGAGGATTCGGTGAGCCGGCGGGCCCTTGAATCGTTCGCGGGCGTACCGGGACGACTTGAACTTATTGCAGAGAAAAATGGAGTGAAGATATACAATGATAATAACTCCACAACTCCAGAAGCAACTATTATGGGTTTACGTGCAGTCGGAACTCCCGAAGAACAAAAGGTAGTGCTTATACTTGGGGGTGATGAAAAAAATCTTGACATGACCACCTTAATCGGAGAAATCCAAAAATGGTGTTCGAAGGTTGTTCTTTTTAAAGAGCGCGGAACGGATCGCATTCGCGACCAGATTTTCGCACTCCAGAACGAGGGAGTTGAAGTGTACGAGGAGGAGGGCATGCAGCCAACCGTGGCCCGCGCGCTCTCGGTAGCAGTTCCCGGTGAGACCATTCTCTACAGCCCCGCCTTTTCTTCATTTGGAAAGTATTTCGAGAACGAATACGATCGCGGTGACCAATTCAATGCACTAATTAACGCAATATGAACGAACCGGAGGACCTCGTCTATATCGCTGATTATGGGCTTCTTGGTTCTAATTTTTATTGGCATAAATATGCAACTCATGGACTATCGAAGGAGGATATTTTGAACGCCGGTTTGACTGACGATCGAGTTCGGGTGAGTCAGGCGATAATGGATTCGCTCGTGCAGATTGACGCGGAACTCAAACAAAAAGGCATGCGGCTGTACATCAAAGAAGGCTATCGCTCGCCGGCTTTATATGAAATTGTCTATAAACGTCGATCCGAGAAATACGGACAAGAGATAACTGATCGCTTATTTAACGTCGTTGATAAGCCGCATGCGCAAGGGAAGTCAGTCGATGTGGCACTGTGGGATGCTGAGAAAAATCAAGAAATATTCCTCCGACGGAGAGAGGATGGTGTCGAAGCACTCTTCTTTGGTTTTTATAAAGATACATCCGACGCAGAGTCAAAGAAGTATCATGAGCTACAGCTCTACCTTACTGATCTCATGACTCGACGCGGCTTCCGCTTTGGAGGTAAGGGTGAATACTTCCATTTCAATCATGAGTTATATCAAAAACCGATATGACGCGGAGCAAAGCAGTTGGCGTCTTTGATTCGGGATTTGGCGGGCTCGCGATTTTGAAAGAGATTCAAAAAAAGCTGCCGCAATATAACTACGTGTACTTGGGTGACACAGCACGGACGCCGTATGGCACCCGATCTCGAGAAACCGTTTATGAGTTTACGAAGCAAGCAGTCGATTTTTTGTTTGCGCACAACTGCGGATTAATCATTTTTGCATGTAACACTGCCTCAGCAGAAGCCCTGAGAAAAATCCAAAAAGAATATTTACCGAAACACTACCCTGGGAAACGGGTATTGGGGGTCATCGTGCCCGCGCTCGAAGAAGCAGAAAGGCATACCAAAAATCATAGGATCGGTGTCATCGCGACAGAAGGAACTGTGGCGTCAAATGCATTTGTCTCTGAATTTAAGAAAAGGGATCCGCAGGCGCGCATTTTTCAACAGGCGTGCCCACTTCTCGTTCCACTTGTTGAGGCGGGAGAACACAAGACACCAGTGGCAAAATTGATACTTAGAAAATATTTAGATGCATTTCATAACAAAAATATCGATACTCTCATTCTTGGGTGCACGCACTACGGCCATCTCGAAAAGGAAATCAGCACTATGATGGGCAAGAGAGTGAAAGTCATTTCTGAAGGACCCGTCGTTGCAGAAAAATTGAAGGAATATCTCGTTCAACACCAAGAAATTGAGTCGACTCTTGCGCGTAATAAAAAAACGATATTTTATTCAACCGATTTGGGTGACCGCTTCAAGAAGCTAGGCAAGCTGTTTTTCGGCAGGAGCGTTGACCCCCTTCTGGCTCAACTGGAAACGAGTAAGTAAATTCGCATATTTTGCGTCCTTTCCGTGCAGGATGGCGGCGTGGAGGTCGCGGAGCTTGGTTGTGATCGGGCCGATAGAGCCATTGCCAATAGTGCGCTTGTCGACTTCGATCACTGGCGCAACATAGGCCGAGGTGCCGCACGCGAAGACCTCGTCGGCGATGTAGAGCTCGGTGAGGTCGATATCGCGTTCCTGCACCGGAATACCATGGTCGCGGGCGACCTCGAGGACGGTGCGGCGATTGATGCCCTCGAGAATGTCGCTCGAAGGCCCAGGCGTGAGGAGCGTACCACCACGGACGATGAAAATATTAGCAGCGGAGAGCTCGCATACGTGGCCGCGCGTGTCGAGGAAGATGCAGTCGTCGTAGCCGCTGTCGAGCGCATCCTGCTTAGCGAGGACGGAATTAACGTAGGCGCCGTTCACCTTCGCGCGAGAGGGAATCGCGGCGTCCGAGACGCGTCGCCACACGCTCGTCTTTAATCGGGCACCTGTCTGCGGCAATATTGGCGCTGCTTCATAAATAAAGATGCTGAGCGTCGTGGCGAGACCGCGAGAACGAACCCCTGCCACCTTCGCAGTCACATGCACCGTTGCGCGTACGAACACGTCCTCGCGGACGTCATTGGCAGCGACGAGCTCCCGTATTGCGGCAGTGAATCTCTCCTCTGTCCATTCTGGCTCAAACGTGTCGATGCCCATAACCCGTGCCGATTGGATCAATCGGTTGAAATGTTCAGGAATGCGAAAGGCCGCGAGGCCATCCTTGGTGACGCAGACGGGTAGAACAGTGTAGACACTAAGGCCATAGAGAATGGCGGAACTGGTGACTGAAAGGGCGGCATCTTCGATAGGCACAATCTCGGACCAGAAGTAGGCCTTGCCATAGACTCGACTCATGAGGGCAGTTTACCAGATTTCTGATATCCTGCGGGTACGAGATTATGAAGGCAGAAAAAGTCTTTTTTATTGGCATTGGGGGGATCGGCATGTCTGCGCTCGCGCAGCTCTATGCGCATGAAGGGAAACAGGTGACTGGTTCAGATCGAGAGGCGAGTCCGGTGACTGAACTTTTGGAAAGAAAAGGTATTAAAGTAATTATCGGACAAAAGAGCGAGAATGTACCTGCCGACGTTACAGTCGTGGTGTATAGCGACTCAGTACCCCAAAATAATCCAGAACGCACAGAAGCCCTCCAGCGCGGTATTCCACAGTTCTCTTATTTTGCGATGTTAGGAAAAGTGTCAGAAGGAAAGAAGACAGTCGCCGTTGCTGGTACGCACGGGAAGACAACGACCACCGGCATGCTGGCGAAGATATTGAAAGATGCAGGAGCGTCGCCGACAGTGGTTGTGGGTTCAATCATGAAGGATTTCGCATCTAATTACGTACACGGAGATTCAGATTTATTCGTGGTCGAGGCATGCGAATACAAAGATCACTTGCTCGAGCTCTCGCCGCAGGTGCTCGTGATTACGAATCTCGAGTGGGATCACACAGACTGGTTTTCCTCACTTGAGGCAGTCCAAGAGACATTTACGAAAGCTATTGAAAAAGTACCAGAAAGTGGATCAATTGTAACTGACACACATAATCCAAATATTGTGCCTCTGCTACCGAATACAAGAGTAAAGGTAATTGATTATATGGCAGAGCCAGCGTATACGCTTCAACTACCTGGAGGATTTAATGAGATGAATGCACGCGCGGCCGCTGCGGCCGCGCGTGCAGTGCTACCGAGTATTTCGGACTTTCAGATAATGGAGTCACTTGCATCGTTCCAGGGCACCTGGCGTCGATTTGATTACAAGGGCAAAACGGCTCAGGGAGCCGATGTGTACGACGATTATGCACACCACCCCACAGCAGTGCGAGAAACATTGAAGGCACTTCGTGCGAAAAACCGTAAGGCGACGCCTTACGGTTTGCAAGGAAAAGTGTTTGTCGCATTTCATCCGCATCTCTACAGCCGCACGCGTGATTTGCTCGATGAATTCGCGACTGCGTTCGCGGATGCCGACAAAGTCTTCATTGCGCCTATCTATGCTGCGAGGGAAGTCGACGACGGTTCAATTTCAAATGAAATACTTGCCGAGCGCATCCGCGCCACCGGCGTCGATGCACAGGCACTGCCCTCATTTGACGCAATCGAGCACACTCTAAATGAGGCAAATGCGAGCGACACCATCATCACCGTGGGCGCGGGCGATATATATAAGGTGGCGGATAAACTCGTCATGCATTCTATATGACCAACACAGGAACTCTCTCAATCGTCGCCACACCAATAGGAAATTTGGAGGATATTACGCTGCGCGCGCTACGCACGCTGAAAGAGTGCGACGTTATCTATGCTGAAGACACACGGATTATATCGAAACTGCTTGCGCGATATCAAATAAAGAAGCCCCTCCAGCGGCTTGATGCAGCGACGGAAATGCAGAAAGCCGACGAAATAATCGCACGGCTCGAAGCAGGGGAGCATGTTGCCTATGTGAGCGATGCGGGCACGCCCGGCATTTCTGATCCGGGCGCACGTATGGTGAGAGCGGTACGAGAACATTCTCACATTCTCAAGAATGTTGGAATAACAATCGAAGCGATACCGGGTCCATCTGCACTTACCACCGCGCTCTCTATTGCAGGATTAGACACAACGGGATTTACCTTTCTCGGATTCTTACCGCATAAAAAAGGTCGTCAAACAGCGCTCAAGAAATTAGCATCTTCTGATATCCCTGTTGTGCTCTATGAGTCGCCTCACCGCATTATTAAATTGCTCGATGAGTTGGAAGCGCTGCGTATTTCCAGTGTCACCATCGCCCGCGAGCTCACCAAGATTCACGAAGAAGTAACCTCGGGAACCGTTGGAGATGTGCAGGCATATTTCAAAGCTCACCCCGACCATGTGAGGGGTGAATTTGTGGTCATAATCGAACCCTGATACACTGCTTCTAATGTCTCGATCAGGAACCCTTATGCTTCTTGGTGTCATCACCATCCTCGTGCCTATTTCGGGCTTCCCGAGTCCTATCCGCTCTTTCCTCACTACCGTTCTTGGTGTGTGCGTACTCGGTATTGGGTTCTCGCTCCGGACGCGGGGAATACAAATCAAAGAGCAGTCAATAGAGATACCAACCATTCCTCCTCAGAAGGCAGATCAGCCAGCAGAATTAGAACCACCGCGCAATATTTCCCCCATTTAGTGTGCACATTGGGCAAGAGTTTGTATGCCTTTCATACGCGGCACTTTGCTATACTAAAAACGATGGAGAATCCAGAACGCGTAACCTATTTCGCGGCCACTGATTCGCGCGGGAAGAACATACCGTTCGGTATTAAAGCGAAGGATCGTGACCGCCACATGTACATCATCGGGAAGACGGGCATGGGCAAGTCGACGGTGCTCGAGAACATGGCGATTCAGGATATCCGCAACGGGGAAGGTATCGCCTTCCTTGACCCGCACGGCGCTACCGTGGAGCGCCTTCTCGACTATATCCCCGAAGACCGGATAAAAGATGTCGTGTACTTCGCTCCCTTCGATCTCGAGCACCCCATCGCATTCAACGTGATGGAAGACGTCGGCTACGATAAGCGCCACCTCGTCGTCTCCGGCCTCATGGCGACCTTCAAGAAGATATGGGAGGACGCGTGGAGCGCCCGCATGGAATACATCCTCACGAACACACTGCTTGCATTGCTCGAATATCCGGATGCGACGCTTCTCGGAGTGAATCGCATGTACACCGATAAGGCCTATCGAACGAAGGTGGTGAACAACGTGAAGGATCCGGTTGTGAAGGACTTTTGGACGAAGGAATTCGCCAACTATGGCGATCGGTACACCCAGGAAGCGACGCCTGCCATTCAAAATAAGGTCGGCCAGTTCACGGGCAATCCGCTCATTCGAAATATCATCGGTCAGCCGAAGTCCTCGTTCGACATCCGGACGATGATGGACGAGAAGAAGATCCTCATCATGAATCTCTCAAAAGGACTTATTGGCGAGACGAACATGCGTCTCCTCGGCTCGATGCTCACGACGCGCATCTTCCTGGGCGCGATGAGTCGTGCAGGCACCACCTCGAGCGAGATGCAGAAACTCCCGCACTTCTATTTTTATGTCGACGAATTTCAGAACTTCGCGAACGAGACTTTCGCCGAGATCCTCTCCGAATCGCGTAAATATAAGCTCGACCTCATAATCACTAATCAGTACATCGAGCAGATGGAAGAGGAGGTGCGCGATGCGGTCTTCGGCAACGTCGGCACGACGGTTTCCTTCCGCGTCGGTCCATTTGACGCCGAAGTTCTCGAGACAGTATTCATGCCGAAGTTTACGAAAGAAGACGTTGTGGCCCTCGATAAGAGGCAAGTCTACCTTTCGCTCATGATCGACGGCGTCGGCTCGGCACCGTTCTCAGCGGTTACCATTCCGCCCATAGAAGCGCCGCCGGCATCATATCGCGACAAGGTCATTGAAGCGTCGCGAGCAGCATTCACCGCCCCACGGGTGCAAGTAGAGAACAGCATTATGGAGGAGCTCGCAGATGCTTTGGCGTCTGAGGCACCACCCGATGCGCGCATGAGAAAAAGGCCTATCACCCGCGCTCCTGTGCGAGAAATGGCAGTGCGACCGCAGAGTGATATTCGCGCGCCGCGACCGCAATACCAACCCGTCGAACGTCCTCGAGGGGAGATACAGAAACCTGAAGTGACGACTGCCAAGGCCGCGTCGACTCCGGTGGGCAAGTCAGCGGAAGATTTGAAGTCTATTCTCCGTGCGATGACGACCAAAGACAGCGCGGAGAAAAAGCAGACAAAGACACAGAATCAAGAGTCACTGAAAGGTGCACTATCAGACGTGATAACACGCAGCCAAAAGTCAAAGCAGGGCGACGAACATCCAAGACAAGAACCAGCCAGAGAGCCAGGTCAACCTACACCGCCGCCGCGAAGTACCTCACACGCTCCTGCCACTTCAGAGAAGAAGCCCTTTGAAGTTCCCGAGGACACGCTTCGGAAGATACTGAAGGGTGAGGCGCTTGAGTAACGAAATGCACATGCGCACCTACTTTTTGGTTGTTCTTCTGCTACTTCTCATGCTGCCGGTTGGCGCACAGGCGGCGCTAATGAACATCAACACCGCCGACGCAGTACTCCTCGAGACGCTTCCCGGCATCGGTCCCGCCAAAGCAGCGGCAATTATCGACTACCGCACGCAACATGGTTCATTCGCCAAGAAAGAGGACATACAGAATGTGAGCGGTATCGGTCCAAGTACGTATGCGGCGCTCGAAGCGTTCATTACTGTTGGCGATACTGACACGCCAGAGCCCGCCGATTCCGAAACAGAAGCGGCAGCTACGTCGACAGAGTCCGGCGCTGCCGCTACAAAGAAATCCGGCACGTCCTCATCTAAAACGCCACCTGTAGCGCTCACCGTAGAAATTGCAGCCGACCCGAACGCATTCATAGCGGTCCCCCTAGAACTTTCGGCAAGCGCGAAGACCAAAAACGGTATCATCGATCCAGCGGCCCGCGTCAGCTGGAGTTTTGGTGACGGATCTTCGGGAAGGGGGATCAAAACGACGAAGACCTATCGTTATGCGGGAACCTATCTGATCGTCGCTGAAGCCGTCGACGGCCCGACCACGGGCCGCGACGAATTGGTGGTGACGGTACGTCCCGCGCAGGTGCAAATTCGTTCCGTGACGAGTGAAGGCATACTCGTTGCTAACGAATCAAACGAGCGACTTGATCTCTCGGGGTGGGCGCTTTTCGCCAGTCCAGGGTCATTCCGTGTGCCGCGGGGCACGATGCTCCTGCCGAACACCGATGTCCTCTTTCCCTCGACCGTTACCAAATTGTCAATGACGTCCACCGCGATTCTCGCGTATCCGGGTGGCGGTATCGCTGCCCAGTACCCAGCACTGCAAGCGAGCGCAAGTGTCTCGTCGAGTGAGCACGCGGCGCAACCTTCTTCCGCTGTCTCGAGTTCTTATATTAAGCAGACGGTCGATCCCAGAGCGGCTCGTAATCAGGGGAACGGCCAAAGCGTCGGCTCTGCTATAAACATAACCCGACAAGCATATGTTGAAGAAGTGAGTGCCCCAAGCGCGACGAGTGAGCTCGCCGCTCTTGGGGCGGTAACGTCTCCGGTCTCTGAAGAGCCGGCTCTTGTCGCCCCTCCCGCTCGCGATACGTCGGGTATTTTCCGATCTCCATGGGTCATGGGATTCCTGGGTGTCATCGCGCTTGCGGGTGGCGCACTTCTGGTTTTGTAATCGAGTCGCCTCAAGCGATGAAAAAGATATTAATTTTCTCTCTCGCGTATTTCCCGCACGTAGGCGGTGCGGAAATTGCCATTAAAGAAATCACTGATCGCATTGACGATATCGAATTTCATCTCATCACACTCCGTTTTGAAAACGAACAACAAGAGGAACGTATGGGTAACGTGCTCGTGCATCGTATAGGAAACGGTGCTTCATATCTTCAGAAGATATTATTTGTGCCGCGTGCGGCAGGATTTGCCGCGCGTCTCAATCAACAGCATCACTATGATGCTTTCTGGGCAATGATGAGTTACATGCTGTTCCCGATCGTGCTGCTACGCAATCGCGGCATACGCACGCCTTATCTGCTCTCTCTGCAGGAGGGGGATCCCTGGGGGCGCATGTTTACGAGATGGTTTATCCTTCCGTTGCGCCCTGTTCTCTCGTTTGGCTTCAGACACGCGTGCCGTGTCCAGACGATATCGACGTTTCTGGCTGTATGGGCCGCGCGTATGGGCTTCGCGCAGGAGATTGGGGTCATTCCGAACGGCGTTGACCTCAGTCGTTTTACCGAAATGCGGCATCCTTCTCTCGTGACTGCAGGAGTTGTCAATCTGATTACGGCGTCACGTTTGGTGCATAAGAACGCTCTCGATGACGTGATCCGCTCTCTAGTACTTTTGCCAGAGAACATACAGTTCGTTATTTATGGCAGCGGTCCCGACGAGGCGGAATTACAAAGACTCTCCGAGGAGCTGCGCGTTTCGGACCGTGTATTGTTCAAGGGATACATCGCGCACGCGGCACTCGCGCAAGCATTTGCGACTGCTCATATTTTCATTCGTCCTTCGCGTTCTGAAGGCATGGGGAATGCGTTCATCGAAGCGCTGGCAGTTGGCCTGCCGGTCATCGCGACGCAGGAAGGCGGCATCGCGGATTTCCTATTTGATGAAAAGCGGAATCCAAACAAACCGACCACGGGTTGGGCAGTTGATGTTAATTCTCCGGAACAAATCGCGTATGCAGTGAAAGACATTATGACAAACCCAGAGAAAGTGACACGAGTGAGAAGAAATGGCCTCGCGCTTGTTCGCGAGAAATATGACTGGAACACCATTTCGCGGCAGATGCATGTGCTCTTTGAAACGGTGTGTAAAGCAAGTACCATACTCGCATGAGGATCGTTATCGCGACACCCTTGTATCCGCCGGAGATTGGCGGACCCGCAACATATGCAAAGATCCTTGCTGAAGCTCTGCCAAAAAGAGGCATAGAGGTCGAGCTCATCACGTTTAGCGGTGTGAGGCATCTCCCGAAGATAATTAGGCACTGCGCGTACTATCGCCGCGTATTGCGGGCCGCGCGCGTCGCTGATGCCGTTCTCGCGCTCGATCCCGTGTCTGTGGGATTGCCGGCAATGCGCGCGGCCAAGAGAGCAGGAAAGCCATTCATAGTGAAAATAGTGGGCGATTACGCGTGGGAGCAGGGCAGGCAACGATACGATGTCGCAGAGAGTCTGGACAAGTTCGTGAAGACAAACGATGTGCCGCTTGCGGTACGCGTACTGCGATGGGTCCAAACGCGTGTCGCGGCAACCGCGACGCGCGTGATCGTGCCGAGCGAGTATCTGAAGAAAATTGTTGCAGCGTGGAGTATTCCAAGCGAGAAAATCGAAGTTATCTATAATGCCGTGTTGCTTGAAAATCTGGGAACAGTACCAGATGCCGTCGCAAAACTTCCTCGACCCCTCGTGGTAACGGCCGGGCGCCTCGTGCCCTGGAAGAACATAGGGAGTGTCATAGATGCTGCGGAAGCACTGTCTGCATCACTCGCCATTATTGGCGATGGGCCGGAACGCGCTCTACTCACGCAGCAAGCTGAAGAGAAAATCCCTGGCCGGTTCGTCTTTACGGGCCAGCTCTCACACGCGGATACGCTCGCGACTATGCAGAGTGCAGCAGTATTCGTCCTCAATTCTTCGTACGAAGGGCTCTCACATCTGTTAATCGAGGCGCTCGCGCTCGGGGTTCCAGTTATTGCGACCAATGCAGGAGGAAACAGCGAAGTTATCGAGAACGGTGTGAACGGTATGCTGGTACCCGTCGGCGATACGCATGCGCTCGTGCAGGCGTTAGTGGCGACTCATCGGCCCAGGAGTGAGAATGGTTCAAAATTTTCTGAAGAAAAAATGGTTACCGCGACAGTAGAGCTACTTAATTCTCTATGAAAGTCTTGATGATCAGTGGCGATCCGAACTTGCTCAAGAATGGGTCGGCTGTACGTGAGCGGCATTCTATGCTTGTTGACGTTGTCGGTTGTCTTGACGTATTTGTTTGGCCGAGCGCACATGGCATAGCCGAAATCTGGCGAGCTGCGCGACAGAATCGTTACGATGTGATTACGGCTCAAGATCCATTTTGGCGGGGTATGCTTGGCTGGCTTGTCGCACGAGGGACTGGTGCGCGGCTCAATCTGCAACTGCACGCTGATTTAGACGGGCAATCGCTGTCTAAGCGCCTCCTGGCGCGCTTCTCCCTTCGTCGTGCGGATTCAATTCGAGTGGTCTCAGAGCGGACTAAAGCACAGGTGATGCGGCTCAATGTGCGGACGCGAATTACAGTGCTGCCAGTTTTCATTGAGGTGCATCGCATGCAGGATGAAACGCGAACATCACATCCGCGATTTGCGAGAACGATTCTTTGGATAGGCCGATTTGAGCGCGAGAAGGATCCTCTCGCAGCACTGGAGATTCTGCGAGAGGTACTGAAGACATATCCAACTGCGGGACTTATTATGCTTGGCAGCGGTTCGCTCGAGTCGCAGGTGAAGGATACCGCACAAGATCTCCCTATAGAATTCCCTGGTTGGCAGAATCCAGGACCCTATTTTGCACTGTCCGATGTCGTAGTCTCAACTTCTTCACATGAATCGTTCGGCGCCTCTATTGTCGAAGCACTTGCCGCGGGAGTGCCCGTGGTAGCGCCGGATGTAGGTATCGCTCGCGAAGCTGGGGCGTTTGTTGTTCCGCGGTGCGAACTGGCTGCGAAAGTCAGTGATGTTTTGAGCAATCCTGTTCGTGGAAAATTGTTGCTCAATTTACCATCGGCCGAAGAATGGGGAAAGCAATGGAGAGAATCATTGGTATGAGACTACTCATCGTGACACAAGTAGTCGATCAAGATGATCCGGTGCTCGGCTTTTTCACGGCATGGATTGAAGAACTCGCAAAGAAGACTGAACAGGTCGAGATAATCTGCCTCAAGATGGGACAGGCCGATGTTCCCAAGAATGCGCGACTGTACTCGCTTGGCAAACCCTACTCCGCCGAAGCTACGAAGAGCACAGGAACACGAATACGTTATGCAGTAAGATTCTTGAAACTCGTATGGCGGCTTAGACACGATTATGATGCCGTTTTTGTACACATGAATCAGGAGTATGTGCTCCTCGCGGGTTGGCTATGGAGACTGCTCGGTAAGCGTATCTACCTCTGGCGCAATCACTATGCCGGCTCGTGGCTCACCGATGTGGCCGCCGCTTTCTGCACCTGCGTATTTTGCACCTCAAAGCATTCATATACTGCCAAATATAAGAAGACAATCCGTATGCCGGTCGGCGTTGATACCGAGCGGTTCAAGCCAGATGAGCGGGTGAAACGCATATCGCACTCGATACTATTTCTCGCGCGCATGTCGCCGAGTAAGCGCCCCGATATGCTACTCGATGCGCTTACACAGCTCGCACGCGATGGTATCAAATTTACTGCGAATTTTGTTGGATCGCCATTGCCGAGTGATGAGTCATACTACGAAGGCCTTGTCGGTCGCGCAGGGACACTCGGTTTCGATGGAAAGGTGACATTCCTTCCTGCGGTGACTAAAGAATCCGCGCCCCGTATCTTCTGTTCACACGAGATATTCGTGAACACGTCGCCTTCCGGCATGCTCGATAAAACAATCTTCGAAGCTGCCGCATGCGGCTGCACCGTTCTCGCGTCGAGTGACGATTTCGCTCTACTTGCCGGCAGTGAATCGCATTTCAATTCGATTACAGAACTCGCGGAGCGTCTCTCCAAAGCTCTGGCGAATTCATCCGGTCGGTCGCTTTCAGCGGTGGCAACAGAGAACAGTCTGACGAGGCTCGCCGAAAAGCTCGTTGGCGTTATAATCGGCAAACGATGAGAACTTCACTTGAACATCTCTATGGGACGCATCATACGGCGCAACGTGGCGAATTTTTTGTTCTCCACGGCGATGTCCGCGGATCCTTTTTTAAAAAAAGTATCGGCACGGGGAAACGCATTCTTGACATAGGGTGTCGCGACGGGGCGCTCACAAAGTCTTTTTCAGAAGGGAACAGTGTCGTTGGAGTAGATATCGACTCGGAGGCGCTTATACGCGCGCGCAAAACAGTCGGCATTGAAACGAAGCACATTGATCTGAATGGCGAATGGGGAATAGACCCGGCATCCTATGATGTTGTGGTAGCAGCGGAAGTCCTTGAACATCTCTATTATCCGGTCCTAGTGATCGGGAAAGTGTCGCGTGTATTGAAGGAAGGAGGGATCTTTGTAGGATCTGTGCCGAACGCATTCTCGCTGAAAAATCGTTTCCGATATCTCGTGATGCGCAAAAAGGGCACGCCGCTCGAAGATCCGACGCATATAAACCACTTCACTATCGCAGAATTACGGGACGCGCTTCGCGCACGATTCGCACTGGTCGAAATTGTCGGGTACGGCCGTCTCGGCTGGCTCGCACGGGCATTCCCGCAAATTTTTGCATTCGGGCTGCTCTTTATCGCCCATTCCGATTCCAAATGCTAACGTCCGCAGTAGCATGAATGCGAAAATAAAAATCGTCTTTGGTGTCAACGACTTCTTAGTCGGCGGGATGCAATGGCAATTCTCCGAGCTGGTCAGATATTTCGATAGGGAGAAATTCGACGTTTCTCTCATCACTCTTTTTCAGTTTCGTGAGAAAGAGGATTTCTATGCGGCACTACCGGTCGATCTGCCTGTTTATAGACTCTCGTTTACGGGTTGGTGGGACATACGGGAGTGGTGGAAACTCTACCGTTTGTTGCGTATGATCAGGCCCCACATTGTCGTCTCGAGTCTTTTCTATGCAAATACTGCTTTTCGCATATTGAGTCCGTTCCTCAGCTATGTTTCCATCGCACGAGAACACAACACCTACATACACAAGCCACGTTGGCAGCAGTACATTGATCGAATACTGGCGCACGTCTCGTATAGGATCGTCGCCGTATCGAAGACGGTCGCTTCGTTCACTGCCGCGCAGGAGGGAATAGCGGCAGAAAAATTCGTTGTCATACATAACGGTATCGACCTTGCGCGGGCACAGGATGTCCTCGGGCGACTGCCGGAGAAAGAGGGACTCAGGAAGGAACTCGGGTTGCCACCTACCAGAACGGTGTTTCTGAATGTCGCGCGGCTTACGTCGCAGAAGAATCATAAACTTCTTCTGGAAGGATTCGCAGCTTTTCATGCAACACATCCGACCTCTCTCCTTCTGATTGTCGGTGGCGGTTCGTTGCGACCAGCACTCGAAGCACAGGCGCGTCACACCGGGCTTACGGAAGACGTCATATTCTTCGGTATGCGAAGCGACGTGTGGCGTTTCTACAAAGCGGCAGATGCGCTCGTTTCAACTTCATTGATTGAAGGCTTCAGCAATGTGTACTTGGAGGCGCTTGCGGCCGGCCTCCCAGTCATCTCCACACTGACGGCTGGCACCGACGAACTTCTCGTTGATGGGCTGAACGGGTATCGTATTACGGAATCAACTCCGAAAGCGGTCGAAGAGGCGCTTACGGCCACGGCTACCGTTGTCGGGAAGGGCGAACTCACACAAGGTGCGCGCGAGACCGCGAAGAGATTTTCTATCCGACAGACCGTCGAGCGTTACGAAAGTCTGTTCATGGAAGCGTATTCCCGAAAATATCGTATGATATATGTGAAGTCGCAATAACAACCCTATGTCATTCTCAGGCAGCATGATCATCACCTTGTTTATCGCCAGCGCTGCTACCGCGGTGAGTCAAATATTATTTAAACAGGGGACGATAACGGTAATGACGAACCACGCTTCAGAGCCACTCGCGCGCCGACTTATAGAATTGTTGGCGATACCAAGTTTCATCCTGGGGGTTTTCCTCTACGGCAGTGCATTGCTGCTCTGGATTTGGCTTCTATCGAAAACATCGCTCTCCATTCTCTATCCGATCGGACTTTCTTTGAATGTTGTACTTGCTTTATTGGCCGCGCGTTTTTTCCTCAACGAGACTATTAGTCCGATCCATATCGCCGGAGTAGCTATCATCATCCTTGGAATTTTTATCGTCGCCCGCTAACAGATATCACGAACAACACTCACTTCCTTTCAAGAACAATAAGGACTCGAGTGGCGAACAGGAGCGGCAAGCAATCCAAAGCGCGTTCAACTCCGCGAATCACTGGTAGAAGCGAAAGAGGATAGAGGCACGGCTTACTGAATCCGCCGGACAATACATAACTGAGCGCGGAGCATTTTTCCTTCTTAATCAACCGCCAGTTTTTTTGCACATCTTCTTTATAGAGCGACGAGACGCTAAATATACGTGTCGCATTTCCTTGTGCTGCGTAGTAAGAATTGTCCATTGATGCGTCCCGGGGAGGGAACCAGGAGATCTTCTGTTTGAGAGCGACTGATTCATGATGGAAGAGACCGTAGACGAGCGCCCCCAAGACCGAGATATATGGCTCGAACATAATCACTCGCCCGTCGCGCGGCAGGACGCGCGCGAATTCTTCGAGCGCCTGGCCGGGATATCGTAAATGATGAAAGACATCAAACAGAATGAGATTCGATGCTTCGCCCTGCTTGAATGACAGGTGGTACGCGTTTTCGACCCGGTCAATACCTGGATTCGCGAAAAGATCGGTCGTTATCACGTTAGGATATACCGCCTTGAAAGCGCCTAACCCTGAACCCAGTTCAACGACATTTCCGGAAATATCCGTGCGAACGAATGCAAACATTTTTTCGTAGAAATCGCGATATAACTGCTGAAGCAGTGGTTTCTTCCCCCAGGCGACTCGATTGTTCTCTATTTCTGTATTGTGCTGTGATTCTGAGAGCACCTTTGAATGGCGATGGCTAAATGCGCAAAGAGTGAGTGCGGCCGAAAGCCAGATAAATGGCTCGGCTGGGATGCGGTAGCGCGGCTGGGCAATCGGGATCGCGAAGAGCGCGATCGTGAAAGTTACAATAACTCCCAAAATCGCAAACGTTCGCTGGCGCCCGCGGGTGACGAAGGGCGCAATAAACGCAAGAGCGAAAAGCGCAAGCCAGAGGATTCGTTCGACAGTCGCTGGCCAGAAGTACAGAAGATTTTTCGCGACCGAAATGAAGTCGCCTCCATAAAAAAGCGACGCAGTGTTGCGATCGGCTCGCGGAAAGAAGGCAACATCAGGCATAGTTGGAATCTCATTCGTGATGAGAGCGTACGCCGCATTCAGCCCACTGCCGAAGAAAAAGGGCAGAGTTTTTATAGCGTGGAAATACGTGTACGGGCCGAGGTGTTCTTTCAGGAATCTCTTATCAATAGTCTTGAGTTGGTCGTAGTAGATGAAACCGTTCACAAGCGCGTATTCATCTCGCGTGCCAACGCTATCCATGAGTTTCTCGCGTTCTGCTTGTTCACTCGTATGGTTTTGCCATGCTAAGAATGCGGGGATGTTATAAAAAAAAGGGTTAAAGGCAAACTGCGAAGAAAGAGCGAAATGTCCCGCAACCGCTTGATTCCGCATCATCCATGGTACAACCGATAGGCTGAATGTTAACAGTGCGATGCCGAAGAGCGCAATCGTCTTGCGGCTGACAAAGTGTGCATCTGTGAAGAAGGGAATCGAGATGATCAGAATCAGAGCAAGATAGAGACCGACGGAGCGGTTCAGTGTCGCGAGGCCGAGCACGAGGCCGATGAGGCCGGCATGCAACCAGGCTCTTCTAGCGCGTGGAATGCGAACTAACAAATAGAGGGCGAGTAAGAGGAGAAACGCAAATGTGATATCGCTCATTCCAGAGACAGGAACCCAGACAACGGCGGGACTTATCCCGAAGAGAATAGCTGCACAAAATGCCCATGACCGTGGAAGAGAAAGCTCCCGACCGATGAGATAGACAAGCCCGCTCGCGAGCGATCCAACGAGAGCGAGTACTGCGAGAAGCGCATAAATAGAATTGCCGGAAAGCTTATACACGACTGCAATGAAGAAAGGATACCCGGGTACGCGAAACGTTTCGGGGACAGTGAATCCAGGGAGATGATAGCCGCCATCTGCAAGAAGTGATTCGGCAAGCAGCACGTATCCTTTCGTATCTTGGGTCAGCGCCAAGTGCGCCACGCTACCGCCATAGCTCTGCAGGTAGATTACAAGTGAACCAAGCAAACCAATCTGCAGCAGAAAAACAATAGCGAGCACTTTGGCGGCTTCTTTCATTGATGTAAAGAGTACCACGCACGGAGTATACTGATGTGCATCTACCGTATGGAGCGCCGCACAAAAGTCGAGAAGCTTGAAGTTCGGTTTGAGGGAATGGCCGTTACTTCTCCCTCATAGGGTATGTGCGGAATCTTTTGTCATGCCGGCACAGGCAGTGCAAACATAGAAGCGGGACTGCGCGCGGTCGCACACCGCGGTCCGGACCATACGGAAATACTGCGAGATGGAATAGTCTCGCTCGGTCATCAACGCCTAGCAATTATCGACGTCTCAGATTCCGGTAACCAACCGATGAAGAGCCGCTCGGGACATGTGGCCATTGTTTTTAATGGAGAAATTTATAATTATAAAGAGTTGAAACGCAGCCTCGAGCTTGAGGGTGCGTTGTTTGTGACCGGTAGCGACACAGAGGTAGTTCTTGAAGGGTACGATCGGCATGGGACGGATTTCTTCAATCGCATGCGTGGCATGTGGGCCTTCGTATTGCATGATGTGCGCGCCGGGAAGCTGGTCTATGCGCGCGATCCGTTTGGTATCAAGCCGCTCTATTACGCGATTCGGGGAAGGGATATCTACTTCGCATCTGAATTGAAATGTTTTAAAGCCGCCGGACTCCCGCTCGAACCGGATCCCGCCGCATACGACCTGTTCTATGCACTCGGTTATTTCGTCGCTCCGGCGACGCCATATAAAGGCGTTTCGAAACTCCGCCCCGGGTCAGTGATGTCCTGGGATATCGACAATGCGACGTACCTGGAGCTCGCACGAGTATCGCGCTTCATGGACGGGATACCGCTCCCGACACTGTGTACTCCCGCGGAGGCGCTCGACGCGCTTGATGACTCTCTAACAAAGTCCATAGAAGCGCACTATGTTGCTGATGTACCCGTCTCACTGCTCCTTTCTGGTGGGACGGATTCGTCAATCATTGCGGCGATATCGAAAAAACTCGATAAGCAGCCGACTGCTTATCACATCGCCGTCCGGGGAAGCGAAGATACGCAGTATGCGACGGATATAGCGCAACACCTCGGCGTTCCGCTTATCATCGAGCAACTTTCCGAAGAATCTTTGACAGACGAGTATGCGAAGGTGTGGGACATTCTCGACGAACCAACGGCAGACATTTCGATTATACCCACGGCGCTTGTCTATGGGCGTATCAAGGGTCGAGCAAAAGTCGTGTTAAGCGGAGAGGGAGGAGACGAACTCTTCGGCGGGTATCTCCGGCACGGACTTCTTTCGCAGCATACTCGCGTGGACCAAACGGACGCGTTCAATACCGTACTAAATGCCGGTATGTTCCCGCAGCGATTTGGTCTCTCGTACACTAATCCGCTCGTACAACGCATACGCGCGGGTCTTCTCGGGAGCGGCATGGTAAATGATCTCGTCGGCGCCTACCTCGCGAGCACGCGCAGCATAGACTACCCACTCGCTGATACAGCTGTACGGAATACACTCGCGGCGTTCTATGAAGCCGAATATGATCCACGCATCCCGCCATCTCTAGCCTTCGACACGCTCGCGTATTTGCCGAATGACCTTCTACAGAAAAGCGACATCGCTTCGATGGCTTCATCCATCGAGGCCCGTGTTCCGCTTGTCGATCGGTATCTGCAAACCGAGGTGAGCGCCATTTTACGGGCGGTCGATATTCGAAAGGCAACGGAGGGCAAGAAGATCCTTAAGCAGGTGCTCGAGCGCTATCTTCCTCCCGATCTCATCTATCGGAAAAAGAAAGGTTTTGGCGTACCGATGATGGCGTACAAGACACACGCTTTTCTGGATGATTTTGAGAAGGCTTGTGTCTTTCATCTCGCTCATCGCGACGCATTTGCGGTGGCAAGCGATCTTGTACATCTCATAGCATCGAAGGGAGTTCGCCCGATTATAGCCCGGAAATACCCACGCTTCGCATTCGCGCTCATTTCCAATTGGAAATGTTTTGCAGATTCGGGGCGCGGGGGATAGATTGAAGTCATGTCTACCCCTTCACTTTTGCGCGATGCCGAACATGACGTGCTTTGTCGTATAACGCTTTCAGGAACGGTACTGGACCTCGGCGGCGATAAACGATCAGCCTATCAATCACTGTGCATGGGAACCTACACGGTTACTACCGTCAATGCTGATCCTGCTTCGCGGCCGGACATCGTGCATGACCTGGAACGGCCGCTCCCGATCGCGGACGCCTCATTTGATACGGTTATGATGATCAACGTGCTCGAGCATATTTTTCAGTACCACGCGCTACTCGCAGAATCCGCGCGCGTCATGAAGCCGGGAGGGAATATCATCACCGTTGTACCTTTTTTGTTCCCCACACATCCATCGCCACATGATTATTGGCGTTTTACCGAAGAAGCGCTGCGCAAAGAATTTGAGATGCTCCATTTGGAAGATGTCAGTATCCTACCGCTCGGCGGGGGTGTCTACGCCGCGCGCTACCTTTTCATCGATCGCCTGATGCCGTGCGCGCTTCGCTTCGTCAGCTATTACACCCTGCGCTATCTCGTACGCCTTTTCGACGTTGCATTCGCAGGTGTGGCGCACGCCATCGGCAAGAAATATGAATCGTCTGATTATGCTCTCGGATATATCGTCACCGCACGGAAACCAATCACCGCCCGCTAATTTCTTGCAGCAGACTCTGCGTCACGAGTTCGGCCGACTGACCCTTTTCAAAAGTAAAGAGAATATCGCGCACACGCCCGCGTTCCTCTGCGAGAATATCGGGCGCTACAAGTGCGTGCAATAACTCCTCAAATGTCCGCACGCGCGGACCAGGGACGAGATTCCAAAACTCTTCCGGAATGCCGGGAGCTTTGCGGTATTCATCAAAATCGTACACGTAGAAGATCGACGGCTTGTCGAGTAGAAGGAATTCGAGGCACATTGAGGAGTAGTCCGTGATGACCACGTCGAAGCGAGGAAGGAGGGGATACTTGTCAAAGTCCGGGTTGATGAAAAACAAGTTGGAAAGATTTTTCTGTAGCCACTGGCTCGCCGAAAATTTTGGGTGAAGCGAGACAAAAAGGAAGAAATTATTCCGTACAAGAAATGTATTCATTTCGTCGAGTCGCAAGTGATCCAGCTGCGCTGAAGCGGCTCGGCCCCTCCTGAACGTTGGGGCATAAAAGATAATTTTAGCGGGATGAGATGCCTGTACTGCGTCAAGTTTCGTTTTGAGTTCAGTATGCAGGTCAATGTCTGCACCCCGAATCTTCTCGAAGAACGCATCATATCGCGGCAAACCGGTAATGCGGATTTGTTGCCGCGGAACCTCAAAACTTGGGCCGATGAAATGTTCTGCTATATACGGAGACGAGGCGATACAAAAATGCAATTTCTTAAATAGTCCCGGAGAGAAGATAATCTCTTTATATTTTTTGGGAGACCATGTACTTCCCAGATGGAGTGTCTTAAGTCCGTCCGCGTGCCAAAGCTGGATCACGTGCGATCGTCCACAATAGCGCCAATGTTCGGTCTGCATGAGGGCGTCAATGATCGTGTATCCGGCGCGCAGCGAATAAAACGCACCCCATAAGGAATGTACCGAATAACTTTCGTAGCCACTCGTTCTTAAGATATCGACTATCTTATCGTCGCTCCCGATCCACACCGCGCGGACATCATTCCGAGTGTTTGCGACATGCAGAAACAAATATTTAGAATTGTCGGAAAAGATTTGCCGTTCAGCATTTTTATGCCAGCCGGCAAAAACCCATATCCTTTTACTGCGAGGGACGAAATGGGATAGGAAATAGATTATCCAACCCGTCACTATCGCTCCCCCTGTTCGCATCCTTCGCATTGCCTCGCTAGTATATATCATGCAAAATCAAGAGGTTTGGAGTATAGTAAGGGCTCTACATCAGGAGTCATAGTATGGAAAGATCAAGGAAACCGAAGATTGCCTATGTCGCGATGAGCGCGGATTTGGTGCATCCGGGTCATTTGAATATCATCAACGAAGCGGCGAAGCTAGGAGACGTGGTGGTTGGTTTGCTGACTGATCAGGCGATCGCGAGCTACAAACGCTTGCCATATATGAATTATGAGCAGCGTCGTGCGATCATAGAAAGCATAAAGGGGGTTTCTCGTGTTATTTCCCAAGAGGTTCTCGACTATCGTCCCAATCTGAAAAAACTCAAACCAGATTATGTCGTTCACGGCGACGACTGGAAGACGGGAGTACAGCAGGAAACGCGGCAGCAAGTCATCGATACTCTTAAAAAGTGGGGAGGCAGACTTATAGAACCGCAGTACACAACGAATATCTCTTCGACAGCACTCAATGATGCATTGAAAGAAATTGGGACGACCCCGCAAATGCGACTCGAGCGATTCCATCGATTGCTTAATGTGCGGCCGATCATTCGCGGTATTGAAGCACATAGCGGGCTCTCAGCACTCATTGCAGAGCACGTGCATGTGGTGGAAAAGGGCGTCAGGAAGGAATTCGATTTCTTCTGGATCTCAAGCCTAACAGATTCGACGAACAAAGGGAAGCCGGATATCGAAGTGGTTGACCTCACGTCGAGACTGCGTACGGTTGCTGATATTCTTGAAGTCACGACCAAGCCCATCATGTTTGATGGTGATACTGGCGGTTCCATTGAGCATTTCCCCTACACCGTTCGTTCGCTCGAGCGACTCGGCGTGTCGGCTGTGGTGATTGAAGATAAATGTGGACTAAAGCGAAATTCGCTCTTTGGCACGGCCGTAAAACAAGAGTTAGAGAGCGTTAAAAAATTTAGTGAAAAAATCCGGCGAGGTAAACAGGCTCAAGTCACCAATAATTTTTATATCATCGCTCGAATCGAGAGCCTTATTGCGAGCAAGGGTCTTGCCGATGCACTCAAACGTGCGCGGGCCTATATCGATGCCGGCGCTGATGGGATTATGATTCACAGCAAGGAGAAAGATGCGAAAGAGATTTTGGTGTTCTGCAAGGAGTACAAGAAGTTTAAAAACCGCGCCCCGCTTCTCGTCGTACCTTCAACCTATGACAAGATTACCGAGTCGCAACTAGAGAAAGCTGGAGTCAACATGGTGATTTATGCGAACCACCTGCTTCGCAGTGCCTATCCGGCGATGCTTAAGACCGCGGAGCGTATTTTGAAACATGGACGGGCACATGAGGCCGCAAAGGAATACTGCATGCCCATCAAAGAGATACTCACGCTTATCGAGCGAAAAACAAATGGTATATCCTAAAACTATTTTCGACGCGCTTCGAGGGGGGGGCGGGCATTTCTTCACGGGTGTGCCAGACTCACTTTTAAAAAATTTCTGCGCATACGTATCAGACCATACGAATAAGCGATTACATGTCATCGCGGCAAACGAGGGCAACGCGATAAGTCTTGCTGTCGGACACTATCTTGCCACGGGGAAAGTCGGGGTCGTCTATCTTCAAAATTCCGGAATTGGCAATGCGGTGAATCCACTTTTGTCACTTGCCGGTAGGGGTGTTTACGGCATACCGATGCTACTCATTATCGGCTGGAGAGGAGAGCCCGGGATAAAAGACGAACCACAGCATCTCACACAGGGGCCACTCACGCTACCATTGCTCACCACGCTCAAGATACCGCACGCCATTCTCCCACAGACCGATGCGAAGGCTGTTTCAGTCGCGCAAAAAATGTACGAACGAGCAAAAAAAGAGAACCGACCAGTGGCCATCGTCGTTCGTGAAGGAACCTTTGCGCCCTACACATCAGTGGCAAAAAAGATAAGTCGGTATCCGCTAACGCGCGAGGCCGCGCTCGAAATGTGTGTCTCCGCCATTGAAGAGAAGGCGATCGTGGTATCGACTACGGGCAAACTTTCGCGAGAGTTGTTCGAATTGCGAAAGCGAAAGGGAGGCCAGCACGAAAAGGATTTTCTCACCGTTGGCTCAATGGGCCACGCATCGCAAATCGCGCTCGGCATTGCGCTCGCGCAGCCCGCGCGCCCTGTGTATTGCTTTGACGGCGACGGCGCGGCAATTATGCATCTTGGGGGATGGGTAGTCATTGGCCAAGCCGCACCAAAAAACTTCAAACATATCGTGTTCAACAACGGAGTACATGAGTCGGTGGGCGGCCAGCCAACGGCAGGATACATAGCGCATTTCGAAGACATTGCACGGGCGTGCGGCTATAAGAACGCAGCCGTCGTTTCAGATCCAAAGAAATTGCGCACGGCGCTCACTCGTGTAAAGAAGCTCCACGGTCCAGCGCTTCTTGAAATACGGATAAAAGAGGGGAGCAGAAGCGACCTCGGGCGGCCAACGCGCACGCCGCTTGAAAATAAGAAGGACTTTATGAGCTTTCTACGTCGCATAACGCCAAAATAAGTATGCAAAAAGAGTATGTTGGCCGAAAAAGCATACAGAAATTGGAAGAAATACTGGCTGAAGTAGCGCCACATCGGGTCAGTCTCTTTACGGGCAAGACGCTGTATGAAAATTCTGGAGCGTCAAGGTTAATTGACCCACTACTCACATCATTTGTTGTCACACGACTTTCCGATTTCTTGGTTAATCCGACTCTTGAGGACGTCGAGAGACAGTGTGAACGATTCAAAAAAGTGATTCCCGATCTTGTGATCGCGGTCGGCGGCGGTAGCGTGATAGATATGGCGAAGAGCGTCAACATCCTTTCCAATAACGTTGGCACCGCGCGAGGTTTTGTAACGGGTACGGAGGCGCTGGTATGTCCGGGGAAGCCGCTTGTAGCGATCCCCACGACCGCGGGAACGGGGAGCGAGGCGACCCATTTTGCCGTCGTATATATTGACGAGCGGAAGTATTCGCTCGCGCATCCAGCGATGCTTCCAGACTGGGCAATAGTAGATGCGCAGTTCACAAATCGATTGCCTTCCTTTATCACGGCGACGACCGGTATGGATGCTCTCTCGCAGGGCATCGAGTCATACTGGTCGGTACGCGCGACAGATGAGTCTAAACAATATGCGACCGAGGCGATCAAGATCGCGCTACAGCATCTACGAGATGCGGTGCAACGGCCCGATGACGTGTCTCGGAACGGCATGGCAAAAGCCGCGCATCTTTCCGGCAAAGCCATTAATATTTCCAAGACAACCGCTTGTCATGCCATGTCCTATCCGCTTACGTCCCATTATGGTATTCCGCACGGCCATGCCGTGGCGCTCACGCTCCCACAGATCATTCTATTCAACAACAATAGGGAGATTATTGAGCTTCTGGGTGCAGCGAACGCTGAAGAGGCGGCAAAAGCCGTCGAGGATCTTATGAAAGATATCGGTCTTGCCACCCGACTTCATGAGCTCGGCATACAGGAGAAAGATATCCCAATGCTCGTCGACGGCATGTCTCTCGAGCGAGCCGGCAACAACCCACGCGGATTCGGAAAAGAGGATGCGCAAACAGTCCTGCAGAATATACGTTAGATTGAATATCACCATGTCGAAAATCAAAGTGGTCATAGGAGAGAAGAACTTGAATATTGGCGGCACGCAACGGCTCGCTATTGACCAACTGACGCTTCTCGACAAGTCGATATTTGATGTGTATTTGATCACACTTTCGCATGTATCATTTCAGGGTGATTTCTACGATTTAGTGCCACCTGGGGTTGCGGTGCATAGGTTGGATTTTAAGAATTGGCACGATATTTCAGAGTGGAGCAAGCTCATAGCACTCTTTCGCCGCATTCGACCTGACATCGTCAAATCGAGCGGGTTCTTCGGCAATGCGATATTCCGCACGCTGCAACCTTTTTTTGGATTTCGGGCAATTGCAGCGGAGTATGGGACGGTGCCAAAACGAAGCGTCCTCCATAGGCTGATTAACAAGATTCTCGACAGGGTAACGTATACAACAATTGGAGACTCAAAGAAAGTCGTCGCTGCACTCGCAGACAGCGCGGGCTACAGCCCGGAGAAATTAACGGTCATATATAACGGCGTTGATCTAGCCGCGATTGAAAAATCACAGTGCGTCTATGGTCCCGAGCGGGAGAGCATTCGGCGCGAATTCGGCATCGGCACGAGCGACGTGGTATTTCTCTGCATTGCTCGCTTTATCTATCAGAAGAACCACTCACTCATGATTGATGCGTTTGCGGAGGCGGCGCGATCACGCGCTGACTTTCGCCTCGTACTCGTCGGCGACGGGGCGCTTAGGGAGCCGACTCTGCGGCACGCAGAGGAGCTCAGTGTGCAGAACAGGGTCATCATGGTCGGAGAGCGGAAAGATCTCCACCGTTTCTACAGCATGAGCGATTTTTTCCTTATGACCTCACGGTATGAAGGCTTTTCGATCGTTTCCATGGAGGGGATGGCATTTGGGCTACCGCTTCTCTCGACGCGGGTAGCTGGCATTTGTGAATACCTCGCGGACGGCAACAACGGTTTCTTCCTTGAACCCGAACCGCACGATATAGCAGAAAAGATGCTGAAAATTGCGGCTTTATCGAAGGAGGAGCTATACTCAATGAAAGAGCGTGCGAAACGTACCGCGGACGGCTTTAGTCTGGAGCGATATGCGAACGCATGTAATCAATTATTCATAAAAGCAGCACAGCATACATCATGAACAGTTCGCGCAATACCATAGGTGAAGCCCAGATCGTCGTTCTCGGTTCGAAGCCAAACGCCGCGCTACCCGCCGTAGCAGTGCCGTTTGTGCTGACGGCTAATAACGCCTGTGAACTTGGCGTACTGTACCGGCAAAAATACGGGTCGAAGATTATTGCGTTTGTTCCCATCGAGGAGTTACGGAACCGCGAGCATATACAAGATTCATTCAAGAAGAGCCATCCCGACGAAGTTGTGCTCTTGTCAGCGACTGGCACGGATCGCGAGTTCGTGCGCACCCTCGGCCTCACTGATGTCGTAATAACGATTATTAATTTTCGCGCGCGCAACCAGCTTATGTGGCGAGCGCTCGGCATCCGCATCATTCTCGTCATGATGGAGCGCCTGTGGTTTCGAGGATTGAAATATCTGCTTCTAGACGCGGTGCCCGATTTCTTCGGCAAGAGAGACATGCTGTGGCTTTCCGGCTCCACCGGTCTGGATGCGACGTTCTACGCACTCCAGCATTTTCCGGAAGCGCGAGAAGTCATCTCCTCGGGCATAGGGTTGCAGGAGGGGACGCATTTTAGCGGCTCGGGGCAATTCACGAGTAAAACGGCTAAGGCCGATCGCACAACAATGAAATATTGGCCGTATTCGCGGAGAAAGCATCTCTCTACGACCGATGATGCACTACACTCTATCGGCAAGGTCCCGAAATGGCAGAGTGGGACCACGTTCTTCGCCTAGTCGTTGTCGATAGCGCTATGTTATTTCCCTCCTTGATTGCTTCTGCGCTACAGCGCCTGAGCGACAGTATACTATTGCTCCGGTATCGTCGTCGTCCCTACAGGGAATACTACCGGGCGGTCATGAAGCGTCGGACGAAGTTGAATCCCAGAGATGCGGTCGGCGGTCGGTGGGAGATGGGTTCGAAAGGTCAAATTGAATTACTACAGCGCTATGGGCTCATGCCACAGCACACGGTGCTTGACGTGGGCTGTGGCAGCCTTCGCGGCGGTTTGAACATCATTAAGTATCTTGAGACAGGCAACTATACAGGCGTCGATATAAGCGAAGAAATTCTGGAGGCGGGACGCGAGTTTCTCCGCGGGGCGAGTCTCGAAGGCAAGCGGCCGAACCTCTTTTACACGGACAATATCGAGTTCAAAGAGGTTCAGGGGAAAACATTTGACTATCTTCTGGCGATCAGCGTCTTGACCCATATGCCGCCCGAGGACATCGAGACGCTCTTTGCGAATCTGCACAAGGTCATGGGAGATCGAAGCGTCTTTTTAGCCACTGTTTTCTTGAGCAAGACCGGTTCGATCTATGACACGGTTATGCGGCGAAACTTCTTCTATCCGTACGAATGGTTCCGTGACATGGGCGCTCGTTACGGGCTCACTGTCGAGCGCGATGAGAAAGGCGATGCTAAGCAGAATTTGCTTGTGATCAGGAAACAGGCTGCGTCTACTTGAGCACAAGACAGACCACGTTGGTCCCCTCGACATGGCGCACATCCCACGACGGATGCGCTGCCTGGAGTTCTTCTATGGCGCGGACAGAACCTTCATGCAAGGGATCATAGTCGTGCCATAGAATAACGCCTTTCCCATTGCGAAGTAGCTTGAGCGCGATTGCCGTATCATTCTTCACGTATTCATACGTGTGTGCGCCGTCAATAAAGATGAAATCGATGGAATTTAAGTAGGGAGTAAAGTCGAATTTTGCAGAATCGCCATAGAGTTGGGTAATCTTTTTCCTCGACATGGTATCGGTGCTTCGGAGGAGGCGAGCGCCGGTGATGTTCGTGTTGATGAGATTCTGATCGCTTCGCGCGACTGTTAGCAGTGCGGTACTGGTTTCATCTTTCGGCAGGTCGAGCGTATAGATTTTTGTGTTGGGAGAACAATTGCGGGCAAAGTTGAGCGTCGTTCTCCCATCAAAGGTTCCGATCTCAAAGATGGTTGCAGGGTCGAAAGTTTTTACAAACATATTGAGCGCCAGCAATTCATACAATGACACGTTGCCTTGGATGATCGCCGGTTCGGACATGAGAACCGTCTGTTCCTTTTGGGTCGCTTCGGCGAGCGTTATGATTGGTAGTCGTAGGACAATTGGAGGCGCCTTGAAAAAGACGAATTTATTACGTAACTGGTGGAGCAGGACGCGATTTTTTTGGAATATGAATCCGATCGTGCCGAGGTAGAGAAACAATAGGAGCGTATCGAGATAATAGCGTATGAACGAGAGAATAGTCCGGAGCGCTTTAACCATCGTGCAGATTACTATATACTTTGCCTACTCAAATGCAAAACACACTGCCCATTCGTCTCGGCATTATCGGCGTCGGACATATGACGGTAAAGAGGCATCTTCCGGCGCTCGCGCGCCTATGCGCGGCAGGAAAATGTGTGATGCAGGGGATTTGCGATATCAACCTTGATGCCGCCCAGAAAGCCGGCAAAACCTATAGAATCCCTTTTGTTACGCACGACGCGTCGGCACTTCTCGAGCGCAATGACATTGATGCCGTGTGTGTTTTTGGCCCTGCGGATGTGCATTATTCGTACGGTCTTGCTGCACTTAAGGCCGGCAAGCACCTGTTTGTAGAAAAACCGCCGGCGCAGAATACGAGTCAACTTAAAGAAATGTGCGATGCTGCGCAAAAACGCTCTCTTACCGCCGTAGCCGGTTTCAATCGCCGATTTCAGAGATCGATTCAAGAAATAACGAAACGAATAGATCGTGAGTCGCTCCTCACTGCAGAGGCCGTATTTAATAAACCGAATGCCACCGTCCCGGCCCCGTTCGGCATGAGAACATGGCTCGGCGCCAACTCTATTCATGCGCTTGATGTACTGTGTTTTGTCATGGGGGAGCGGCCGACGGCACTCTACTCGGTCGGTAATGGTGGGAGTGCCGAGTCGCGAGAGAATTTCTCTGCACTCATCGAATGGGGCGATCGGCAGGCGACATTCTCTGCAAATAATTCCGCCGGGTCTCGCCTTGAGCGGTATGCTTTTCATGGCTACGGCATATCGTTTGTCTGTGACGGGTCGTCGCTCCACATCTATCGAAGCGGAGAAGGGAAAGAAGAAAAGATCGAAAGTACGTCAGGTGCGGATGGCGGCATTGACGATGAATTCGAGTCTTTTTTCGACGCTATCGTATCCGGTACGCTGCCCCCGCACGCGCTTCGTCACGCGCTTGCGGCGCTCCATCTCGTGGAGCTTATCGAGAATGGGCACCAAGGGCCTATTAACTGGTCGTTTCTTGGCGAGACCTCAGCGGTACCAGCGGCCGCGCAGGCGGTTGTTTCAGAGAGCAACATCAGACGCGTGCTTCCCACAAAGGACGCCCCTTCAGTGCTGGTACTTAATCCTTCAGTGATGAAAAAGGAGTTGCCAGGTCTTGCGAGCAGGTTCACGATCGTCTACGAGGGGAATCTCGGGACGCTCTCGAAGGAAGCACGAGAGAAGGTTGTTGCAGTCATTACCGGCGGACCGCACGGCAAACCACTCGACACAGCTCATCTCGCGCAACTGCCCGCCGTTTCAGTCCTGGGCGTGATTGGCGCATCGGTCAAGAAGTGGGGAGGGGCGCTCGCGATCGAGCATCATATACCGATTATTAATACCGCCGATGTGTATGCTGACGCGGTAGCAGAATTTATCGTTATGCAGGCACTCGTGGGAGTGCGTTGTGCAAGCGTGTCTCATGACGTTATGCGGCGGGGAGGATGGAATTTTTCTGTGTCCAACAGAACGGTGGAATTCAAAAAGAGCGTACGCGATGTCGTAAAACGGGTATTGCCGGCGAGGTTTACGCATGCGTTAAAGTTTGTACGGCCAGCACAGTCAGCGTCCGGTAACCCAACAGGCCTGAGTACCCACATGCTTCAGGGGCGCACAATCGGGATTATTGGGTACGGAGAAATTACGAAGAGAACCATTCCGCTCTTCGTAGCGCACGGCTGTCGTGTCCTCGTGGACTCGGAACACGCAGATCGGGACACGCTTCAATCGCTCGGGGCAGAGAAGGCCTCTCTCGCTCAAGCGTTACGCGCGGACGTGGTATCGCTTCAGAGAGGACTCTCGCCGAGAACCGAGAGGAGCTTCGGTGAACGCGAAATCAACACGCTACGCCCCGGGACCGTGTTTATCAACTCCGCGCGAGCAGGGTTAGTAGATACAGTGGCACTTTTCACACGCCTCAAGAAAGGCGACATATTTGCGTGCCTTGACGTCTTTGACGAGGAGCCACTGCCACGTCACGATGAATTACGCCGTCTGCCAAACGTTTTCCTCACGTCTCATCTCGCGGCTTCCATCAGCCATGTTGAGGGACTCATTGATGCTTCAAATAGAAAATTGATCGAAAAAATCTCCGGCTTTTTGGAAGGGAAGCCTGTCGCTACGATTCACACTCACGAGCAATTCGAGAACATGACATAGAAAAATGCCGCGCGGCGACTGGGCTGTCCAGTCGCACACGCGACATACTCACACGACCTCGATACCTCGAATGGCAAAGATTACGCGAAGAACTTCATGGATGACTCCCTCTCCTCCGCGTGCCTCGGTAATCCAGTGGGCAGCTTCGTGGGCTTCGGGCGCTGCGTCTGCTGGTGCGACGGCAAGCCCGTCCTTTGTCTCACGCAATGCCCCGACGTCTTGAATACCATCTCCGACGAAGCATCGCTCGCTCGCAATACACCTTGATTCCCGCACAATCGTTGCAGCCTTGTCCTTGATCCCCAGGTGGGGAATTGCTCCAAGGTTGACAGCCCGCCTAGACATAGCTGGTGAATTCCGTCCGCTGACGAAAAACACTCGCAGTCCCGATTTGACCGCAATTTCGATTACTTTCCCATCTCGGGTATCGTACCGATAGCCTTCAAAAATCGGCTCCTCGGCCCTTCCAGCGAGGTACTCCACCACGTTCTGGAGCGGCTTGCCATGCTCGTCGCAGGGCACAAGCCGCACACTCCGTACCCCGTCATATCGTTCGAAGACGATGCCCGATTCTGAACTCAAGTCATAAATGACGAGGCTACCTTGCGGAGTCATCACCCCGTCAACATCGAACCAGAGCTCCTTCAGATTCCGCGCTCTTAGTTCGAGGTCTTCATCACTTATTTTTTTCATTGTTTCCTCTCCCTTCTCGCGCGGCTACCATTGCTCGCACTTCTTCAAGCTCGGCGGGAGTATTCACGCCGAGACTACCGTAATCACCTTTGGTAACGCGCATGCGGAAACCGTTTTCGAGCATGCGCATTTGTTCAACGCCTTCACGTATTTCAAGTGGCGTCTGTTGCATCTCGAGAAACTGGAATAAGAACTCGCGCCGGGTCACCATCACGCCTATGACGTGATAGAGATCAAGCGCATGGGTATTTTTGTAATCATAAGGAACGGGGGCTCTGGAGAAGGATAATACATTATTCTTGAGGTCAGTCAAAACCTTCACGACGCTCTGCTCCCGCCACATTTCCTCATCTTTAATTTTGTCGGCCGCGATACCTGCCTGCAAATCGGGGTCATCGAGGAGAAGCTGAACAACTCCATCGATGACGTTGGCGGGGTAGAGCGGCTCATCGCCCCAGATGGTCGCGATGATGTCAGGAGTGAAGTCGGTAAAGAGCTTGGTGGCGGCAGCGGAGCGGTCGCTCCCAGTCGGGAGTTCAGACGGCGTCATGATGACCGGCACACCGAGCGGGCGCACAAAGTCGGCAATCTGCTCTGAATCGGTCGCGACAATGAGTGCATCGAGAGATTTTGCTTTTAGCGAGCGCTCCACTGTCCGTTGAATGAGCGGTTTACCGCAAATGTCCTTCAGCATTTTCTCCGGTATCCGTGTCGACCCGAGCCGGGCGGGAATGATACCTAGCACCTTCTGTTTGGTAGTCATGCGACCAATAATATAGGACAAGCAAGTGAGAAACAACTACGTTAATAAGCTTCATTCGCAGCAATTGACATATCTACGCATTATGCTATTTTCACAACTGGTAGGTCCTTCCGATCAAACACAAATTCGAAAAGAGAAGAAAGGGCTCGTATGAAAAAAAGAATTCTTTGTTTGGGAAGCGCAGCACTGGACAATATATATGGGGTTGAAAAGATCCCGACGGGCTCCGCAAAGGTCTTGGCCCGGGAATTTGTCCAAGTTGGCGCCGGCATGGCGGCATCTGCCGCGACTGCAATCGTCCGACTCGGCGGTTCCGCGGAATTTTACGGGCGAATTGGCAACGATCCCGCTGGGCTGATTTTTCTCAGTGACATGCGGCGCGAGGGCGTGTGGGCCAACGGGGTACGAGTAGTTGGTGGACATCAAACGCAAGTGTCAGCGATTGTCGTGACGCCAGATTGTGAACGGGTACTGTACACGTACAAAGACCCGCACATGCCCGCTGATCCAAGCTGGCTCCCGTTCGACCAGATAAGGAAGGGTTATTACGACGGCTGTCTGGTCGATGTTCGCTGGCCAGAGGGGGCGGGGGCAGTACTGCAAGCGGCAAAAGAAGCAGGCGTCATCGGTATGCTTGATGCCGACACTGCGCCGAACGAAGACCTCGAGAAGCTCGTTCCGCTCGCCAGTCACGTCGTGTTCTCAAAACAAGCGTTGCTCGCCTACACCGGCAATGGGCTTGTTGCGGAAGCACTACACATTGTGTCTACCGATGTGAACGGCTTCGTCGGTGCGACCATCGGATGGGAAGGGTTCCTATGGATGCAGGATGGCGGAATCCACAGGGTCCCTTCACTGCAAGTGCAAGTCGTAGACACACTCGCTGCCGGAGATGTGTTCCACGGAGCATTCATTCTTGCTCTCGTCGAAGGACAGCCAATAAGGCATGCAGCACATTTCGCCTGTGTGGCGGCATCGCTCAAATGTCGTACATTCGGTGGGCGACTCGGCGCTCCATACCGGGAGGAGGTGGAGCAAACACTGGAAACGTTCTAAAGTGGTTCTGAGCAGAGGCCGGCACATACGTGCTGGCCTCTATCTGTATAAAACAAGCGCCCTCGTGGATCGAGGGCGCCGGAGCAAGCACAACGAGCGGAAAGTGGTGTGGTCACGTGTCGAGCAGGGTGTCGACGATTTTCTTCGTCGCACCTTGGACCGCTTCGAGCGAAAAGGACTGTTCTTGCGCTGCCCTCATGATTATCGCCATCGGCGACTCAGTGTTGAGCAGCTCTCGCATTGTGGCAGCAAGGTAGGAAGCGTCTCTTGCGAGGATGGACGCTCCTTGTTCGGCTGGCGGCCAGTCATTACTCCCGCTCAGCCGTCGCCATTCTACTTCTTCCGCATCCGACACGAAGTCGATCATGGGGATGCGCTTGCATGCAGACTCGATGCCAGTCAGGGAATGCCCGGAAATAAGGACGTCGGCGCCGCACAGAGCTTGAGACGTGTTCAGCCCGGACAAGAACTGAATGGCTGGATTGAGCACGAACTCGCTATACCGATCATTCGGCGGGTTCTGTTCGCCCGGATGTCGAGAGAGCAGGACCCGGAGCTTCAGGTTACGGAGACGTTTCGCAGCGTGCGCAACGGATTCCCATTGCGCCAGATTGATATCCACGACTTTCGTCCCGGAGCAGAGAATCAGCTTCTCGTCTGGCGCAATACCGAGACGAGAACGTACCTCGTCGCGGCTCATCGGCCATTCAAAGAAAGATGCCCACACCGGGTTTCCAGACCCGACGATGGTCGCTTTGGGGGCGAACTCCTTCGCGGCTTGAGCATCCGATTCACACACGGTGAAGAGGAAGCTAGAATCACGAATCACATCACGGAACCACGGACGGCGAAATTCGCCGTAATTGCAACACATGAACCCGTAGGGGATTCCCATGCTTCTCGCCGTCTCGGCGGCCGCGAGTTCTTCCCGGGACCGCTCCTTGCTCGAGGAAAGTCCGATAAGGATCTTCCCGCCGATACAGCTTGCCGCATCTTTCTCCACCAGCTCCACCGTTCCGTCGTGGAACGGCGTCCCCATCCCGAGCTCGGTCGCGATTGGATGCCCGCGGCGGAGCACTTCCCTCTGAATAATCCCGAGTGCCTGCGATGGACCTGCGTCCATCGCCACAAACATAATGTTCACTGCGCACCTCCTTCTTTTTTGGCCAGTCAAGGAGACTGGTTGTGTGCTATTTTCTGAATGAAATCTACACCATCAATCCAAAATGTCAACTGCTCGCGTCAGAGCTATGCGTATCAAAGCCGGTAGAAGAGATAGGTCTTAAGAAAACCGATCATGATTCCCGAAATAACAATGGCCGCCACAGTGCCCATGAGCCCGTACAACGGCGTGAGAATAAGGAGTAGGAGGATACGAGTGATAGCATAGGTTACGGAAATGATGTACAGTTTCTTTTTTTCGCCCAGTGCAGTTAACGCGGTCGAGAATAATCCCGTGGGTAGGAGTAGCAACTGCACCATAAACAGGTCCGAGATGAAAACATACGACACATATTTCGGATACAGAATTGAAAATAAGAGCGGCGCGGCGATGAGATAAAGTAGTACGGAAGGGAGGATAACGTAATACATCCTAGCCATCTTGGTCGGCAACGATTGCCGCATATTTTCTGCGCTTTGGAGAGAGAACTTCGGCAATGCCAGCGTCGTGAGATTTGAGAAGGCATTCAATGCCTGACTATAGGGAATCGTTGCCAAATAATATCCGGCAAGGATTGCTGCGCCGCCGTAGTGGAAGATAAGTATCGAATCGAGCGATGTGGCGATTGTGCTCACAATGCCCATCAAGCTCAAGTGCTTCCCGAACCCGAGCGCTGCATGATCGACTGCACCCTCGCGTGGCACTTCGCGTAGAACCATGCGGAGCGCTACAAAGCGCGTGAGCGCATACGAGATGAAATAACCAGCGACAAGGATAAAGATATTGCTCGTATAGAACACGATTGCCACAAGTACGATTGTCGGCACGACACGAGTGAAGGCGCCATATAGTGTCCGTCGAGGGAAGTCTTTTCGTCCGGCGAGGAATGCTACGAACAGATTGAATGGCTCCATGAGCGGTACGAAGGCAGCCGCGATCAAGAAGAGGAACATCAAACGCACATCACCCTGCACGTAATAGTAGGCCGCAAGCACGAGCGAACCGACCAAGCCCCACATGCCCCAACGCATTTTGAGCGACAACGCCGCGTACGCCGTGCTCTCTTTGCCCTGGGCGACCGCGCGCGTGAGCGCCGTATCAATGCCGGTCAACGTTGGAATGATAAGAATCGGCATGACCGAGAGAACATAGCGGTACACGCCATACGTTTGTTCCGGCAGCCAATTTGCGAACGCGACCGATGTCGCAAGCGAGGTCAGAATGCCGATCACTTGAGACAGTGTGAGCCAGAAACCGCCTTCCGTGAGGTAGAGCATATCGGTCTTCGTGTAGTGCTCGCTCCAACGCAGGAAGGCAACCCCCTTATTCTTAAGTGTGTTATACATATCGATATACAATGGTAGCACCTGCTCGGAAGTCGCACATGCATGAGCGCACGTTTTCTCATGTGCGGAGCCATTTTGCGCTCGATAAAAAAGCGGTGCTCGATATCGGCAGCTCTGAGGGCCACTACCTGGAGCGGTTTGGGAAGGGGAGCATGGGCGTCACGATTATCCCCGAGCACGTTACGCTGGCTCGGCAGAAAGGGCTCAACGTTATTCAAGGTAACATTGAAGATCCTGCGTTTACGTTGCCAGAGAAATTTGATGCGATTTGGGCGAACAATCTCCTCGAACATCTACATTCGCCGCATCTGTTTCTTACGCATATGCGCGAGTTCCTCAATCCGGGAGGTGTGCTCATTCTCGGCGTGCCCGTGTTGCCGCCGCCTTTCTTACAGCGCCTCAAGAAATTCCGCGGAGCATTTGCGGCATCGCATATAAACTTCTTCACTCGCAGGACACTTATCGAAACAGCGCGTGCAGCCGGATGGATAGTGGCCGATGCGCGTTCGTTCCATTTTGCCAATCGGAGTATTGATTCGCTTATAACGGCAATTGCGCCGCACATATATATAGTGGCGAGACCAGATCCGTCGTTTGCGTATGCCCGAAAGCGTCTGCTCTCACTCCAAAATTATGAACAGTGATAAACGTAAACCACCGGATTCAGTATTCGTGCGAGACACATACGACACACTGCTCGAGAAACTGCCCCAAGGTTATTCAGAATTCCGTTGGAATGAAAATGTCGTGTCCCGCTTCCACTACCGCCAGAGTCGCCGAGCGCTTCTACGGGCGCTTGCAACAGTACCGGTGAAGATGGGTCGGGCGCTTGAAGTCGGCGGCGGCGGCGGGGCATGGACGCCTTTTTTCGCGGCGCGGGCTGCGCAAGTTGATTTCCTCGATATCTCAGGAGAAATGTTGAGAGAGGCGCAGTCTAAACTCGCACGATTCCAGAATATCCGCTATATGCATACAGATTTCCTCGAGTGGGAGCCAGAACCGGCTGCGTACGATTTGGTAGTCTCGATTCGGAATCTTGAATACATGCAAGATACATCGGCGGTGCTGGCGCGAATGTCTCGAGCCCTGAGGCAAGGCGGCACGCTCATTCTCTCAACGAAGAATCCACAGTTTGATTGGAAGGGGTATTTTGACGGTAAAGCGCTTCATGGCGGTCAGATACCGGTTGCGACACTTACAACGCTTCTTCATGAGTGTGGCTTCGCGGTCACACACATATATCCTGCCATCATTGGCAAGAGGATACGCTACGCGCCGATGCGTTTTATATGGGACGTTCTCCAGCGAGTATCGTTGCGTTTGCCTCGCTCGCTCGTGCCACTTTCCTTGCTCAAATATATTTCGGAGAGTTTTTTGATTGTCGCGCAAAAGATATGATCATTGAATTCTTCGGCATCCCGGGCGGAGGGAAAACGCATCTCATGTGGCAATTGATTATACGCATGCCGGATGCGTGCGAAGCTCGTGCACTGTCGCGCCACGAGATTACTCGCGGCGCTTCGCGCTTCGCGCTTCGTCACCCACTTTGTTTCCTTGTCTGGATGGCCGAGCTTGGTGTCCACGCGAACGGTCTGTTCCGCTATAAACTAGGTCTGCTGCTCCGAGGCATGGCCGCACGAGCTGTAGCCGAGAGCAGCCAGTCTCGCATAGCGTTCATTGATGAGGGCGTACTGCAGCGCATACTGACCGTCTTTGATGTGCCGCTTAGTGAGCGGCACATCAAGTTCCTCCTTATGGTGACACCGCTCTCACCGGTAGTCGTATGCGTGCGTGGCGGAGAATTCGGACGCTTTGCGGCTGCACATAACCGTTTCAACAGTCCGCGGGTACAGGGCGGTGAAAAGAAACTGCGCACGTGGATGCAAACCGTAAAGACAAATGCACGTACCGTAGAATCTCTCTTGTCGCGCCACGCGCACGTAGTTTACTGCACGCGGGGCGCGCGAGACGCAGAACCTGCGGCAGTGTTGCATAACCTAGAACAAGTATGAAAGCATTGCCTCAGGTAACCTTGTTTGGTCTTGATTGTGTAAACATCGATCGGTTATTGCTAGCTGCCGAAATTTGTCAAAAGGATTTTATCTTTGGAGCAGTGAAATTGCTTACATCGATTAGAAGTACGCATCCAGACATCATCACAATCCCTAAGGTGTCATCAACTGCGCAATACTCAGAATTCATGATCAAGAAACTGAATCGCTACATTGATACAAATTTTGCACTCATCATTCAGCACGACGGATTCATATTAAATCCAGCTGCGTGGACAGATGCATTCCTGAAGTATGATTATATTGGAGCGCCCTGGGCACATGTGCCTGGCGCGGACGTGGGGAATGGCGGCTTCTGTCTGCGCAGCAAGAAATTAATAAAACTCATCCACGATAATTATCGAACGCTAGGAGGGACACTGCACCCCGAAGACAAATACATCTCTCTAACGGCACGGCCTTTTCTCGAAAGCAAAGGCGTACGATTTGCTCCAGAGTCGGTTGCGGCGCGCTTCAGCATGGAAGGAAGCGAGAAATATGGCGTCACATGGGAGAACCAGTTCGGATTCCACGGACTTCGGTGGACCGACATATCGCGTTGGCGAGCAAAGCATCCTGAATATACGATTGACAATGCCCTTGACAGTTGGGCATTGGGGATCAAAGCAACAGTCGAGACAGGTGGAACAAAAACGAATGTCGGCAATTGATTATTACAACATATGGATTTACTATTTTCAAAAGGAACACTGATATGACGGATTTTCGAAAACGATACCAATATTACTATGCCGATATAGAGAAGCTGTTGTCTTTCGTCGTTCCGTCCGACGCATCGGATTACGCCGTTATGGTCAATGAGACAGGCTCTATGCCTGACGTTGAGAAGTCTTTCAGGGAGGCGCGACAGCGAGTCGGCGAGCATGGGAGGCTGATAGTGGTATTTCACAATTATCTCTGGGAGCCGTTGTTTGTTCTGTTACAGCGGTTGCGCATCAAGGCCTCCCCAGGTACACAGAATTGGCTTTCGCCGAACGATGTAAAGAATCTTTTATACCTGGCGGATTTCGAGGTTGTGCGCAGCGGCCGAAGAATGCTTTGCCCGATTTATGTCCCATTTGTGAGCGGCATGTTGAACACTCTCGGCCGGCTTCCCCTGATAAATCGGCTCTGCGTAACGCAATATCTCATCGCTCGCCCCATCCCCAAACAAGCCAAAGAATTGAGTGTCTCAATCATCGTGCCGGCCCGCAATGAAAGAGGGAATATTGAGGAGATCGTTCGGCGTACGCCCGACTTCGGTAAAAAACAAGAGATCATCTTTGTCGAAAATAATTCCACCGACGGTACCTGGGAAGAGGTACAGCGTGTGGCCGCGCTCTATCGCGGCAAGAAGGAAGTGGTAGCCATTCGTTACAGCGCGACGGGTAAAGCGGACGCCGTTCGTAAAGGATTCGCGGCCGCACGGAACGATCTTCTGATGATACTGGATGCCGATATGACGGTCGCTCCGGAAGATCTTCCGCGCTTCCATAGGGTCGCGGAGGATGGTAAAGGGGACTTCATCAACGGCTCGCGGCTTGTGTACCCGATGGAGAGGGATGCGATGCGATTTCTCAACACGCTCGGCAACAAGTTCTTCGCTACCCTCATCTCCTGGCTACTCGACCAGTCGATCAAGGACACGCTCTGCGGAACCAAGGTGCTTCTCAAGACCGACTATGAACGCATCGCCGCGCACCGGGACTATTTCGGCGACTTTGACCGATTTGGCGACTTTGATCTTCTCTTCGGCGCAGCAAAGCAGAACCTCAAGATCATTGATCTGCCGATTCGGTATTATGCGCGGACGTACGGCGACACCAAGATGAAGCGCTTCTCAAATGGTTGGTTGTTTCTTAGGATGTGTATTTTTGCCGCACGTAAAATAAAGTTTACCTAGAGTATGAAGACAGCGCTCATTACTGGTTCGGCGGGGCTCATTGGTTCTGAGGCGACGCGTTTTTTTGCCGCAAAAGGTTTCTACATTGTCGGCATCGATAACGATATGAGGAAGTATTTCTTTGGTGCTGAGGCGAGCACAAGCTGGAATTGCGAGCAGCTCAAAAAAGAGCTGGGGGAACGATATACACACTACGACGCGGACATTCAGGACCGCTCTGCGGTCGAGAAGATTGTAAAAAAATACCGGCCCGAGATTGTCATCCATACCGCCGCGCAACCCTCGCACGACTGGGCGGCAAGAGAACCGTACACTGATTTTTCAGTCAATGCAGGAGGCACGCTCGTCATGCTTGAGAGCGTGCGGCAGTATGCTCCACGAGCAACATTTATATTTACGTCAACCAACAAAGTATACGGAGACCGGCCGAATTATCTGCCGCTCGTTGAGAAAGAAACGCGTTTTGAGATTGCAGACAACCACGTTTTTTCGCAAGGAATTAATGAATCTATGTCCATCGACAAGACGCTCCATAGCATTTTTGGGGCATCTAAGGTCGCGGCTGACGTGCTGGTGCAGGAGTACGGCAAATATTTCGCGATGAATACAGGAGTGTTTCGTGGTGGATGCCTCACGGGGCCCAACCACTCGGGGGCACAGCTGCACGGCTTCCTCGCCTATTTGGTAAAGTGCGTTGCGACGGGTACGCCCTATACGATTTTCGGTTACAAAGGCAAGCAGGTGCGTGATAACATCCACGCGCACGATCTGGTCAACATGTTCTGGCACTTTCATCAACAACCTCGACCGGGAGAGGTATATAACGCCGGCGGTGGAAGGGAGAGCAACATCTCGATGCTCGAAGCTATTGGTGTATCCGAGAAATTGCTGGGGAAGAAAGCGGCAGTGACGTACAAGGACGAACCACGAATGGGCGATCATATCTGGTATATTTCCGACCTTTCCAAATTTAAATCGCATTATCCCGAGTGGGCGCTTACGTACGATATTGATGCGATCATGAACGATCTTTGCGCTAGCGCTCACCGAAAAGGTCTGGAGCAAGTGTGATATAGTAGTCCCCATCATGCGAAGCGACGGAGTAGCGAAGCAGATTGCGCGGTGGACGGCGCTTGGAGCATTCTTTCTCATCCCACTTGCGCCCTTGATCGTCGCCGATCCTTACTTTTTCCCATTCATTACGGGCAAGGCATTTTTCTTCCGCATTCTTACTGAAGTGGCCGTCGTTGCGTGGGCGGTTCTTGCGTTACTTGATAAAGAATACCGTCCGCGTTTCTCGTGGATAGGCATCGCATTCGTCGCTTTCGTGGTTTGGATGTTTATTGCGGACATCTTCGCAAACAATGTGATGAAGGCGTTCTGGAGCAATTTTGAGCGCATGGAAGGATGGGTGCTTCTTGCGCATCTCCTCGGGTTCTTTTTCGCCGCGAGCGCCGTTCTGCGCGTCGAGAAGAAGTGGCGCGCCTGGTTCCTCATGTCGCTTACCGTTTCTGTCGTTGTTTCCGCCTACGCGCTATTGCAGCTCAGTGGAACGCTGGCCATTCACCAGGGTTCAACGCGTATTGACGCGTCGTTTGGTAACTCTGCATATCTCGCGATATATTTCCTCTTCAATGTATTTATTGCGCTGTGGCTCGCGCTTACCGAACAGCAGCTATGGCTGAAATGGTCGCTCATCGCGCTCGCCGTGCTTGAAGCGGTGCTCATTTTTTTTACCGAGACGCGCGGCACTGTCTTGGGGCTTGTCGGCGCGCTATTCCTCGGGGCGCTTCTAACTGCCTTCACTGCGGGGAAGCGCGCTCGCCGGTTTGCGGGTGGGATGCTTGTGTTGTTATTGCTTGTTGCAGGTGTCTTTTATGCGGCGCGCAACTCTGCATTCGTCCAAGAGAATCACACGCTTCAGCGCATCGCCTCCATTTCGCTCTCCGATGGACAGACGCGCTTTACGATTTGGGGCATGGCTCTTCGCGGAGTTGGCGAGCGCCCTCTTACCGGCTGGGGTCAGGAAGGTTTCAACTACATTTTTAACAAGCACTACCAGCCGTCGCTCTACGGACAAGAATCATGGTTTGACCGCGCGCACGACGCCTTCATTGATTGGCTTACGGCAGGAGGAGTGCCGGCGTTTGTGCTGTACCTGTCACTTTTCGGTTCCGCTATCGTCCTTCTGTGGCGAAACTCGGAACTCTCGCGGCCCGAACGCATTGCGCTTACCGCTGCGCTTGCCGGATACGCATTTCATAACATCTTTGTCTTCGACAATCTGTACTCCTACATCTATTTCTTCGCGATACTCGCACTTATAGACTCGCAGGTTGCGAGGCGCACAGTGCTCGATAATCAGAGGGAATTGACTTCCGAGGAAGGCGCGACGTACGCGCTCCCTGTCGCCGCGGTCGTTCTCATTGCACTTATCTGGTCGGTAAATATTCCTGGAATGAAGGCGGCGACACAACTAATTGTCGCGATGACGCCCGCAGCAGAAGGTCCAGCGCAGAATATTTCGATGTTTGCTGATCTTCTCACTCATCCGGCTTTTGCGACACAGGAGATCCGCGAGCAGCTCGTCGCTTTCGCCTCTATAGTGGCACAAAATCCGTCGGTGCCGACGACAGAGAAGCAGCAAGCAGTTTCCCTCGCCGTCTCTGAAATGCAAAAACAGGTTGCCGCATACCCTGATGACGCACGCGAACGGTTGCAGCTCGCCTATGCATATCGCGCGGGAGGAGATTTTCAAAACGCGCTCGACGAGATTAAAGCCGCGTCACTGCTCTCGCCAAACAAAGAGGATATTTGGATTGAAATTGGCGCGACCGAGTGGGATGTGGGCAACGCGAAGGGAGCGCAGGCCGCCTTCAGTAAGGCATATGCACTTGGACCCCAGTTTCCTCGTCTTGCCGTGTACGCCGCCGCTGGGAATATCGCTGCGGGCGATGTTCCTGCAGCAAACGACATCTTGAAGCGCGCATATGGCACGACGACTATCGACAGCGATGTTCTCGCGGTCGCGTACTATCGAACGAAGGACTGGCCGTCTCTCATACGCCTGTGGAAAGTTCGCGCGAGTGCTTCCGGCGTAGGCGCTCAAACGTGGTTCTCACTTGCAGCAGCGTATTATGCGGCTGGAGATAAGCAAAACGCTATTGCGACCATTAAGAAGGCCGTCGCACTGTATCCGGAGGCAGCTTCTTCCGGCGCTGCAGCGATTCAACAGATACAAGGGAAGACGACCGTGCAATGACGATACAGGAGAACGTTCCTCTTGCACCCCTCACGACATTCAATATCGGCGGCAGTGCGCGCTACTTTATGCGCGCGAAGAACGTGGCTGACGTTGAAGAAGCTCTGCAGTTCGCGGCGAGCAAAAGTATTCCATTTTTTGTTCTCGGTGGCGGATCGAATATTTTAGTGGCTGATGAAGGATTTGCAGGACTCGTCGTGCAGATCGAGAGTTTCGATCGCGAATATACGAATGACGAAGAACGAGTACTCGTCACTGCCGGAGCGGGAGTGATCTGGGATGAACTCGCACGTGAGACCGTGGAGAAAGACCTCGCCGGTCTCGAATGTATGTCCGGCGTGCCTGGAACGGTCGGAGGTGCCATCGTCGAAAATATTGGATGCTATGGGGCTCAAGTATCGGACACGTTCGCGAATGCTCTTGTTCTCGATACACAAAACCTGACGCAGGGAGTCCGCGCGTTCACGAAGGAAGAGTGCATGTTCTCGTATCACGGAAGCATTTTTAACAAAAACCCCGGCAGGTACATTATATTCAATGCAAGTTTTACACTCGTCCCTCATGGTAAACCGCAGGTGAATTACACGGATCACCGCTTTGCGTTCGTGACGCAGGATGAGCCGAGCCTCGCTTCTGTGCGTGAGAGCATTCTCACTATTCGAGAACAGAAAGGCGTCTCGCAGGGTGCTTTTAAAAGTGCCGGTTCATTCTTTAGTACGCTCTATCTTGGGGTGGCTGAGTATAAAGAGCTTGAAAGAAGAGCACGAGCATTGAATCCAGAGCTCGAGAGCCGTCTACGTCCTTGGGCCTGGGAGCAGAGCGATGGCAGCTATAAAGTAGCTGCCGGCTTCCTGCTCGAGTTTACCGAGTATTCAAAGGGATATGTGCGTGGTGGCGTCGGTGTCTCGCCAAAGCATCAGTTGTCACTTATTAATGTGGGCGGTGCGCGCGCGCGCGAAGTTGCGGACCTTGCGCATGATATGCAAACTGCCGTCGAGCAGATTTTTTCCATCCATCTTGAGCGAGAAGTTGAATACGTTGGTGCTGTTGAGAAAGAAAAATAAAATCACAAATGAAATTAAAAAAAGTTATCCACACATTATATTTTTTCGCCGCGCAAAAAGTTTTTTACGCGCGATAATTACTCCAGTCAGGTCGACATATCAACCATCATTTCTAATTCGCAAAAATACCATGGCAAAAAAGCGTAAGGCCGCGAAGAAGACTGCGAAGAAGGCTACCAAGCGCAAGGCAACGAAGCGCAAGGCTGGCAAGAAGCGCCGTTAGTTCTAAAACTAGCAAAAACATCCGCCACCTGGCGGATGTTTTTGTTTTTGGCCGTTTTCTGCCCGAATGGTATAGTGCGTGGAATGTTCGGGTTACCTCATCTCTTTTCAAAGAATCAATCCGCGACCTTCTTGAAAAAGGCGGCGCCTATCGTAGCGGCTACCAATCGTTTAACAGAGGAGTTGCAACCTCTTTCAGATGAGGAGATTCGCGCGCGTTTTGCCACCGTGCACGCTCGTGCGCGAGAAGCCGGCACCGCAAAAGATGATCTCCCGCTGGTGTTTGCATTCGTGCGCGAGGCTGCGCGCAGAACGCTCCATCAATGCCATTTCGATGTGCAGCTTATGGGCGGTCTCGCGCTTACCGAAGGGAAGATTGCGGAGATGCGCACGGGCGAGGGTAAAACGCTTGTTGCCACGCTTCCTGCAACCTTCCATGCGCTCGCAGGCCGCGGCGTGCAAATCGTCACGGTGAATGATTACCTCGCGCGCCGCGACGGTACCTGGATGGGACAGATCTATGGTTTCCTTGGTCTCACGGTCGGTGTCGTGACCTCGACGGGCGCGTATCGTTATGATGCATCACATGTCGCACATGAAGAAGATACTGAACGCGATGCCGAAGGGGCGTTCAGAATTTTCTACGACTATCTGCGCCCGGTTGATAAGAAGGAAGCGTATGCCGCCGACATTACCTATGCGACCAATAACGAACTCGGTTTCGATTATTTACGCGACAACACTGCCTATGATGCGTCGCAGATCGTGCAGCGCGGTTTCTACTACACCATTGTCGATGAAGTCGACTCTATTTTGATCGATGAAGCGCGCACGCCGCTTATCATCTCCGGTCCTGCCGGCGATTCGCAGATGTTGTATGAGCGCTTCGCCGGCATTGTAGAGCAGATGAACGAAGGGGAAGATTACACGGTCGACGAGAAGCAGAAAGCAGTCCAGATTACCGAAGAAGGGATGCACAAGGCGGAAACGGCGCTTGGTATTGAAAATCTTTACACCGAAGGGGGCGTGAAATATGCACACCACCTTGAAACAGCGGTGCGTGCAAAAGCACTCTTCCACGTCGATAAAGAATATGTGGTACGCGACGGTGAAATCGTCATCGTCGATGAGTTTACGGGGAGAATGCAGCCGGGTCGGCGCTGGTCGGAAGGTCTGCATCAGGCAATCGAAGCGAAAGAAGGCGTGACGGTCAGAGAAGAGACGCGCACCTACGCGAGCGTAACATTCCAGAACCTCTTCCGCATGTACGAGCGTCTCGCCGGCATGACCGGCACGGCGTTCTCTTCTGAAGAGGAGTTTTATACCGTCTACGCTCTAGAAGTGATAGTCGTCCCGACCAATAAGCCGGTCGCGCGCAAGGATCATGACGATCTGATATTTCAGACAGCCGCAGGGAAATACCATGCCGTGGCACGTGCTGTTGCCGAGCGACACGAGAAGGGACAGCCGGTGCTTGTCGGTACCGTTTCTATCGAGGATAACGAAATCGTAAGCTCGTATTTGCAGGATGCGGGCGTCCCACACGAAGTGTTGAATGCAAAGAATCATGAACGAGAAGGCGAAATCATCGCAGAGGCGGGGAAGGAGGGGCAAGTGACGGTCGCGACCAATCTTGCCGGTCGCGGTGTCGATATCAAGCTCGGCGGCGCGCTTGCCGACGCAGCTCTACGAGCTTCTGTGCTCGGGAAAGGCGGGCTCATGGTCATCGGCACTGAGCGCCATGACGCGCGCCGCATCGATAATCAGCTGCGTGGGCGATCGGGTCGTCAGGGCGATCCCGGAGAGACGCGTTTTTATGTCTCGCTTGAAGATAAACTTATGCGCGTGTTCGCTTCGGAGACGTTGAAGAAGGTTATGGGCCGTTTCGGTATTCCTGAAGACGAACCCATTGAGAGCTCGATGATTACACGGTCGCTTGAAACGGCGCAAAAACGCATCGAGGGTTTTAACTTCGACGCGCGTAAGCAGATTCTTGCCTACGATGATGTCATGAATACGCAGCGCCTCGCGATTTATGCGCGCCGACGTGCGGCACTTGAAGGCAGTGATGCTGAAGTCGAAAGCATAGTCCGAGATCTCCTTGAAAACACCTCGACCGCGCACGGAGCATTTGAGGCGAAGCAGAGCGAGCTCGGCGAGGCATTTATTCCAGGGCTGCGCCGTCTTCTTCTGCAAGTTATTGACACATTCTGGCTGGAACATCTGGAAACCATGGACTATTTGCGCCGCTCGGTATCACTGCGTGCCTATGGCCAGCGCGATCCGCTCATCGAGTACCGACGCGAGGGTCTTATACGCTTCCGACAGTTGGAGGCGAATATCAGAGCGACGATGAATGACGTCATACCGCGTCTGGTGTCGTCGGATGATGCGCGAATTCGTGCAGAAGAGGAGAAAACACGCGCAGCGCTTGTGGCTGCCGGAAAAGAAGAAGATGCCGCGCAAGCCCCTGTGGTCAGAGCATCAGTTCCCGGCAGAAACGACATGGTGATCATTAGGAAAGGCGATGAGACTCAGACACTCAAGTTCAAAAAAGCCGAAGCATTTCTGACACAAGGCTGGGAAATCGTAAGTTCATAATCCTATGGCATTTGTCGATGAGATGACGATACATGCATCTGCTGGCAAAGGTGGCGACGGCGTCGTGCGTTGGCTCCGCACGAAAGAGACGGCGCGCGGTGGTCCTTCCGGCGGCGATGGTGGTCGAGGCGGAAATATCGTCCTCGTGGGCGTGCGCGACTTGTCGGCTCTTGCACACTATCGCTATGAGAAGAAATTTCGTGCGGAAGACGGCGGGGCGGGCAAGAACGAGCTCAAACACGGCGCCGATGGCGATCCGGTCATTCTTAACGTGCCTGTTGGCACGTTCGTGCGCGTTCCGGAGACAGGGACTGAACACGAAATCACGCGCGAAGGGCAAAAGGTGGTCCTCTTTAAGGGCGGTGCAGGCGGCAAGGGCAATGCTCGTTTTAAGAGTTCGACACACCAAAATCCGTTTGAGAGGACAGAGGGCAAGCCGGGCAAGGGAGGCGATATTGAGCTAACGCTGAAAATAATTGCGGACGCTGGGCTCATCGGCCTGCCGAACGCCGGGAAATCGTCGCTTCTAAACGCTCTTACGCGAGCTAAATCGAAGATCGGTGCGTATCCTTTCACGACGCTCGAACCGTTTCTTGGAGACTTTTATGGCCATATTCTTGCAGACATACCTGGTCTTATCGAGGGTGCCTCTCTCGGGCGCGGGCTCGGTATAAAATTTCTTAAACATGTCGAACGCACTGGAATTTTGCTCCACCTTATCTCGGCAGCCCAAGAAGACCCACTCGCGGCCTATAGGGAAGTGCGCAAAGAACTCGATGCGTTCGGGCATGGACTCGAAAAGAAGCGCGAAATCGTCGTCCTCTCGAAAACAGATCTTGTCTCGGCTGAGGAATGTCAAATAAAAGCGCAGCTACTCGCGAGCGAAACCGATAGGGAAGTACTGGCAGTTTCGGTAAAAGATGATGATGTTCTTAAACGATTCTCAGATAAACTTTCAACCGTGCTGAAAAAGGGTTAGACTAGTCATATTACGTATGTCGTACCGTCCGACCATAGGTCTTGAAGTTCATGCAGAGCTCAAGACGCGAACCAAGATGTTCTGCGACTGCACAAACGATCCGGACGAAACCCGACCAAACGTGAATGTGTGCCCGATCTGTTTGGCGCACCCGGGCACGTTACCGGTCATTAATCACGAAGCTATCCGACACGTTCTGCGCCTCGGCAGCGCTGTTGGGGAGACATTAGCAGATTTTAGCGAATTCGATCGCAAGAGTTATTTTTATCCCGATATTCCGAAGGGGTACCAAATTAGTCAGTACCAGCACCCACTCGTCATGGGTGGCGAACTCGGCGGAGTTGCGATCACGCGCGTACATCTTGAAGAAGACACTGCCCGCTCAATTCATCACGATGGGAAGAGCCTCGTCGATTTCAATCGCGCCGGCATTCCGCTCATGGAGCTCGTCACCGAGCCTGTTATTCACAATGCCGAGACGGCGGGGCGTTTCGCGCGAGAATTGCAGCTCCTTCTCCGCACTCTCGGTGCCAGTGAGGCGAATCTGGAGAAGGGGGAAATGCGTATTGAAGCTAATGTGAGCATCGCAAAATCCGAAGCACGAAGCGCGAAATCCGAAATAAACTCAGGACTTGGGACTAAAGTGGAAATTAAGAATCTGAATTCATTCAGATCGGTTGAGCGTGCTATCGCGTTTGAAATAGGCCGTCAGACGAAGCTTCTTGAATCGGATGGGGAAGTGGTGCAAGAGACACGCGGCTGGGACGAGACGAAGCAGGAGACCTTTCACCAACGGTTTAAAGAAGGCAGCGCCGATTATCGCTATTTCCCTGAGCCGGATCTCCCGAAGCTCTATCTCTCGGAGATCCCAGATTTCTCTATTGAAAATTTGCGTGCATCATTGCCGGAGCTCCCGTGGGAGCGTCGTACACGGTATGTGCAGACGTATGGACTCAAGGAAAGTGACAGCATATATGTGGTGGCGACACCCGAGCGCAGTCAATTTTTTGATGCTGTTATCGATGCGCTCGACAGTGATGCCGCGCATATTTCTCTCGCGGTGAACTACATCGTTTCTGACCTCGCCGGCTTGTTTGCTAAGAACGGGAAGGAAGAATATTCGACACTCGACCCTCATTCATTTGCTAAGCTGATTCGTCTCGTCGCTCTCGGCACGCTCTCCTCGCGCGGTGCGAAGGACACACTCGCCGTTCTCGTCGAAAGAGGAGGTGACCCGGAGTCGATTGCAAAAGAACACGGACTCATCCAGGTGCATGATGCCGAGGCGTTAAGAAGTGTCGTGAAGCAAGTGCTCAATGAGGAGACAAAGGTGGTTGCGGAATATCGTAGAGGGAAGGATGCCGCCCTACAATATTTAATCGGTAAAAGCATGAAGGCAACCAAGGGATCAGGTAACCCTACTATTCTGAAAGAGTTGATTATTGAGGAGGTGGGGAAATAGGCACTTCCGCGCCAGACGAGATGTGCGTATACTATCCACTATATGGACGAGATTCTCATAGACGAGAAGAAATACATATCGTCGAAACGAGCTGCTAAGGTTACAGGGTATGCCAAGGATTATGTAGGCCAGTTATGTCGAGAGGGTCGCGTGCCAGCGCGACTGGTTGGACGTAGCTGGTACGTTCTCGAGAGCGCTCTTCAGGATCATCGCTTTGGTTCTTCTCCACATTTACCATCGTCACGCGCAAACGAAATCGAGGATGAGCCGGCGTCACATCCAGCGCCAGTATTTGCAGCAACTCCGTTTCAGCGGACATGGGAAGCACCGCGCTATGTGCATTCATCTGGCGAGCGTCTTCCTTCTATAAATCGACTCGCCGCGACGGAGGAAAAAAAGAATGAAGATGCATACGTTGCAAGCGGCGAGTCAGAACAAGAAGTCGTAGACTTGTGTCAGCCATGGCCGGATACTACTCAACGCGGACGCATCGATGTAACTAGCGCCGAGCAATCTGAATATGGCAACATGTATCCATCGCAACCCATGGACATCACGCCGCCTAAGCACACGAGGCCAGCGCTAGCAGAAGAAGAAAGCGGCCAGCGAGAGCATAGGGACAAAATGATAAATATCCCGATACACAGCATGGCAGAAGATGCAGCCATGGAGCCGATAATTACCGAGACGTCGCGAAGAGGGCGACCTCATAAAGCGATGCCAGTACGACTAGTCAAGATCATAGGAGTTCTGCTTGCAGCAGCAATGACGACAGCTGCTGTGGCTGGGAGCGGATATCTAGACCAATATCTTATCTCGGTCAGCCGAGCTAGCATAATCACTGGTATTTCTGAGTATAATAAATAGCTTAATATCGTGTTATCACGTCTCGGATTGATAATTCAAAAATATTCCTAGACGGAATCTAATTTTAAACGAAAGTTTGATCTATTTGTAGTATTTGGGAGTATTTTCATTTACAGTGTAATGCAGATTGTGTCGATAGGTGAGTTTGCAAGGCGTCCCTCATTGCTCGCTACAACGAAATATTTTGCGCAGACTACTGTGGCGTGTGAGTGAATGGCTAGAAGTCGCAGTGAGTCTACTTGTGTTATCCACTACATGATGGCGAACCGCCGAAATACTCATGTGTTCACTGTATAATTCGGTGTAAACATGCTTGCTCCTTATCTTGACACCCTTATATCGACGAAAGACGCTTCTAAACTATATGGATACACGCCAGACTATATTGCGCGTCTCGCACGTCGCGGAGAAATTCGCGCGTCTCGACCTGGGCGAGTGCTTCTTATTGATAGAGAATCTCTCAAACAGTTCGTTGTAGATCAAAATGCGCGAAAAGACGCGAAGGCGCGCGAACGGGCAAGCAAATATAAGGAAGAATATGAACGTGCATTTGAATCGCCCCGCTGCGAATCGGTTTCTGACATACTTCCGGCGACCGCAAGCTCTTTGGTGCTAGCAGTAGTCGCAGCGTTATTCGTCGTAGCATCCGCGTTTTGGACAGCGCAGTCTTTATCACTTTCGTCACTCACCCCACGCATTGAAGCGATCGCGTATACGTTCCCATATGCAGTCGGCGAATATATCCAAAGTAGCACAGCCTACTTGGCTTCTAGGATCGATTTCACGTCGCTTGCCGCGGTAACTGATGGTGTACGAATTATTGATAACGGCGAAAGAATGACAGCGCGCGCTGCAAAGACTCTCTCAGATATTGGGCTAACGGTCGTCGATGCGAAGCGGTCGATAATCGATGGGTATGAGATGATCGTCTATGGTTTCGTTACCACGTCTCCCGACACGGCCCGTAGAATTGTGCTGTCTGTTGGCGGACTTGGCGAAGTCCTTTTCCGTGTTGCGGAGCGCTCTCCTGCCGCAGCAGCTCGGCTCTTTTCTCTGACAACAGCAATTCCTGCTCGCATTGCGCCGGCAATGGCAGCGTCCGTGTGGGGATACGAATATTCTACGGCGAGTTATTTTACGGCTCTGTCAAACGATCTTTTCGGACAATATCTTGCAACTATTCAAACAGCAGGATCTCTTGCATTCGAAATCAAGGAGAATCTCTCTGCGATGATGCGCGCACCCTCGCCTCAGCTCGCAGCGGCCATCATACCGACTGCGAATGATATTCCTCTGCCCGCTACAGAAGAAATTCCAGATGCCGTAGCGGCAGCAATTGCTCAAGAGATAGATGTAGCTGAAACAGCTTCTGCTCCGCCCGAGCCTGCACCCTCTTCGGATTCCCAGCTTGGTGCCGCTTTCCTTGCAAAAGTGCAACCTGACACGATCGCAATCGCCAAGACGTATATCATTTCCGACGACGCCGCCCTATCCGGTGATCTCGTGTCGTTTGATCAAACGACCCAGACGTTTCGGCTTGCGCAAGAGGCCGGCGATCCGAATGTCCTCGGTGTGGTCGTGACCGATCCTATGATCGTTCTTGATACGAACCCTGGAGGCGTCCCCGTTGTGAGCACTGGCACGGTCACGGTGAACGTGACAAATGCGAATGGGACGATCAGCGTAGGTGACTACATCACGTCGTCGGCTGTTCCCGGCAAGGCCCAAAAAGCCGACACATCAGATTCTTTCGTCATCGGTACTGCTCTTGATTCCTTCCCGAGCGGCACCATCGCAACGGAAGAATTAAGCGGGCTGGCAGAAGACTCCGGTTCTATCAGGGCGCAACTCGCTCTGGGACCACCCGTTTTAGACGAAACAGCAACCGAGACCGAGCAGCTGGTCACGGTAGGGGAGGACATTGGCATCACCGCGCCCGTCGCCGTTCTTATCAAGTATCTGCTTGCGGCGATGGTCGTCTTCGGTACGATTTTCATCGCATTTCGAAATTTCGGTTCTAACTTGAAGGACAGTATCGTATCAATCGGACGCAATCCGCTCGCGAAGGCTTCCATTCAATCGATGGTGGTATTGAATACGGTACTTATCATCCTCGTAAGCATTGCAGGTTTGTTTCTCGGGCTCTTAATCCTCTTTTTTCCGCTATAACACTTACTATGAACACCATCCAATCTTTGTGGTCGACGATCTTCTCCGCTCCGCTTGTGTCAGTGCTGATCATCATTCTCGCGCTCGTCGCCCTGGCGCTCGCGGTTCTCGCGGTTGTCGTCATTCAGCTCGAGACACGCGTGCGCTATCTTGCGACTCCCGTTTTCGATCAGATAGTGCACGAGGCGCAGGAGAAAGCACAGCATATGCTCGAAGAAGCAGAGGCTCAGAGTCGCACGCTGCGAGCCACGGCACAGATAGAAGCCGAGAAGATATTCACTGCTCGCAAGGAAGAAGATGAACGATTCCGTCTCGAAGAGGTGAAGCATCTTGAAGAAATAACTGCACATACAAAAGATCTTTTGAATAAGCAGGCAGATATTATTCCGCAACTTTCTGAGCATATGAAACAAACGTTCGCTGCCATCTCTACTCGCCTCGAGAAGGAATATGAGACATTCGCTCGCGACGCGAAGAAACAAGTCTCAGACGAGCTTGCGAACGAGATTACGGCCGCGCGAAAAGCGGTCGAAGTGTATAAGCAGGAACGGTTCGCGATACTTGATGAAGAAATTGTCGCGCTCATTGAAGACGCGGCTCGCATCGCTCTCAACAGGTCGCTTTCGCTCGCTGATCACCGCGGCATTATCCTTGATGCACTCGCCGAAGCAAAGAAACAAGGAATATTCGGCTCACCCTCATGACACGTGCACTCCTCGACACTCTCACCGAACACACGTACAGCCGATCAGATTTCGCGTACCGGCTCAATCTGATACGAGAATTTCTTGAGTTCGTTTTTTTCACCAAACGCGACGTACGAGCGAGTCGTGAGGTGGTCGGGGCGTTTGCCTCCCATAGCAATAATCCGACAGCCGACATTGCGTACCTGCAGTCGTTGCCGTCCTCGTTCCTCGAGACCTTCACGCAAGAATCTTTCTACGCGACACTCGATCAACTCGCAGAAGAGTGCACGCAGCTGCAAACGCTGTCACTCACGCTGCCGGTTGTTCTCGCGCGCGCGGATGTGGATGCGATCGGAGTGTGGGCACGCCGCAACGTCAGTTCTTCACTCATGATCACCGTTGATATCGATCGGACCGTCTCGGTAGGTTGTCGAATAATTTGGAACAATCAGCTCCACGATTTCGGATTTGATCAGTACGTTACCCAACACGAGACTGCGCTCCGTACGTCTATTCATACAAAAATCGAACAGAGCATGTCGGTCGCGCATCCTCACACCTGATCATGGACACTCGCGCGCATACGATCATCGAAGGAGAAACGGGCTTCGTTATCAAAGCGAAGGAGTATCTAATTACCCTTGAAGGTTTGCCATCAGCGCGTGTTGATACCGTTATCGTTAACCAGAAAGGGGAACGTGCGCTCGTGACCGCTCTGCGCGAGGATAGTGTCGAGGCCTACTTGCTTGATCGCGGAACACCGAAGGCAGGCGATCAATTTGTCATCGATACTCGTGGTATCCAGTTCTCATTTGGCGAGCATTTATACGGGCGTGCACTGAACGTTCTCGGAGAACCGATTGATGGTCTCGGCGGTTTCCCCGAGAGTACTGTCCCACTCCGGATGCAGGCTGACGCGCCGAGTATGAACGCACGCGCCGAATTGTCAGAACAACTCATGACCGGCATGCCTGCCGTTGACGTGCTTATCCCTATTGCAAAGGGGCAACGACAACTCGTTATCGGTCCCATATCAAGCGGGAAGACGGTCTTCCTTGAAAGTGTGCTTGCACGTCAACGTGGCTCTGAGGTCATATGTATTTATGCCTTTATCGGTCGCCCGATTGGCTATATCGAAGACGTTACCGCTCACCTCATGAGCGAACATGGCAATAATAAAAGCATCATTTTGGCGTCCTATTCAAACGATTCTGCTCCGAGAATATATCTGACACCGATCGTCTCACTCGAACTCGCTGAGTATTTCTCATGGGAAGGAAGAGACGTATTGCTCGTTCTTGATGACCTCGGTACTCATGCGAAGTACTTCCGCGAAATAGCGTTGCTCTCGGGTGAAGTTCCCGGTCGAGAATCATACCCGGGCGATATGTTCTACCAACAAGCACGCTTACTTGAGCGCGGCGGGCGATTTAATAAAACGGTTGGGGGCGGTAGCATCACGATCTTGCCCGTGCTTGAGACGAACATTGAAGATATGACTAATCTCGTCTCGACCAACATGGTGTCGGCGACTGACGGGCACCTCTTTTTCTCGCCAACCTTGTACGCAGAGGGGCATTTCCCGGCGACCGTTCCCCAGCAATCGGTTACGCGCGTGGGCCATAAAGTGCAGAATAATCTTACAAAACAACTCGCCATACGCGTTCATGCACTCATTGCCGAGTATGAACGGCAGAAGCGGTACAGCCAATTCGGGACACAATTGTCCGAGCAGACACGCGGGCTCATCAAACAGGGAGAATCTCTTCAGGTATTTCTCGATCAGGAATCGACCGCTGCGCGATCGCTTGAAGTGCAAGTCATTCTGCTCGCGCTCGTCTTTACGAAGCTGGGTGAGGGTACCGATGCCGATTATGTAAAACGCAACCGCGAAGTCCTCGCCTCCGCGATCTCGAGCGATCCCGAACTGGAACCGCTGCGCGCGAGCGTACGGCGCGGTACGGTATCGCTCGAACAATTCCTCAGAAAAGTTGAAAGCGCCGTTCCTCGTCTGCAATCACTATGTCAACCGCACTAACGAATCAACGGAGGGAGCTGGAAGACGTGAAGACGATCCGGTTTATTACGTCGGCACTTTTCGATTTGAGCGCTGAGAAAATAAATCGCTTGCGCACTGCTTTTGAGAAGAATAAATCGTTTTATGACGATATTGCGTACCTCTATCACTCAATCAAGCTGACGGCATCCGGGCGAGGCGAGTTACCCGAGAAGACGGGGAAGGTCGTCCGAATCGTATCGGTTGCTTTCACGTCAAATATGCGTTTCTATGGCGCCGTGAATTCTGAAGTCATCCGCACGTTTGTCGAACACATGCGGTCTGGAGCGACATCCGACTACATGGTAATCGGGAAGGTAGGGCGCACGCTCATGGGAAATTATCCCGACCTTGAGAAGCTTCCTCTCTATTATTCTTTTGAAAACGATGAGCCGACAAGAGAGGAAATCGCACAGTTTCTCAAAAACGTCGTACCGTACACACAAGTGCTAGCCTTTTATCCATCATTCGTTAACGTGTTCGCGCAAAAAGTCGCCGCACAGGATATTACCTATGCATCGCAGGGGGAGCCGATGACGAAGAATATGGAGATTGATTATATTTTTGAACCCGAACTATCTAAGATTCTTGAATTCTTCGAGACGCGCGTACGGTATCTGCTTTTTCAGCGCGTCATGCTCGAGTCGGAGCTTGCGAGGACCGCATCGCGATTGTTCTCGATGAATCGGGCACAAGATCGCGCTGATGAAGAAATCGTTGTTTTGCGGCGCGCGATCCGTCAGAGCATCGAGACGTTCAATGATTTGCGCCTCCTAGAATCGTTCTCAATGATTTCAAAATGGAAAAAATAACAAAACCTTTTGTCGGGAGTGTACGCGCCGTACGCGGCCAAGTGGTCGTGGTGCATTGCGAGAGCGACTATCGTCCCGCACTTCGCGAATTGCTTACCGCGGAGGATATCCCCGAGATTCGCATGGAAGTGCATTCATACTATGGCCGCGATTTGCTTCACTGTCTGTTGTTGTCCTCAAAGGAAGATCTGTTTCGGAACATGCGGATTATCGCTCTTGAAACAACGCTCTCCATACCGGTCGGGAAGGGAGTGCTTGGCCGCGCCATTAATCTCTACGGGCAGCCGCTTGATGGGGGCAAGACGCTTGAATACACCGACGCACGTTCGATTTATGGAACGCCGCACCAGACGACGCTCAAAGTCAATCAGGAGCATTCATTACTCGAGACAGGTATAAAAATAATCGATTTCTTTGCACCGATGGTCGAAGGCGGGCGTCTCGGCATTATCGGCGGTGCCGGCGTCGGGAAGACCGCAGTCATGACCGAGATTATTCATAATTTGAATCAAACACATCCTGGTGTAACTCTTTTTGCCGGAATCGGCGAGCGTATTCGCGAAGGGTATGAGCTGTGGGATTCGCTGCAGACAACCGGTGCGCTTGCGAAGACAGCGCTCATCCTCGCCCATATCAACGAGAATGCCGCCGTACGCTTTCGGGTTGGTGCAGCTGCGGTCACGTTGGCAGAGTATTTTCGCGATGAGGAAAAGATCGACGTCCTCTTCTTTGCTGACAATATATTCCGCTTCGTGCAAGCAGGGAATGAACTCTCAACCCTGCTTGAAGAAATACCGTCGGAGTTTGGATACCAATCAACGTTGCAATCAGAAATAGCGTTATTCGAAAATCGTCTGGTCAGCACTGAAGACAATTCGATAAGTTCCATACAAACCGTCTATGTGCCTGCTGACGAGCTCGTAGACCCAGCAGTAGCTGCAGCACTGCCGTATTTCGAAGCGACGCTCGTGCTATCACGGGAGATGCATCAAGAAGGTCGATTCCCGGCCATCGACTTTCTTAAATCCAAATCATCCGTTCTCGATACTCTGCGCGCGAGCGCTGACAACCCGCACTTCAGAGTGTTGACCGCTGCGATAGAAATACTGAATCAATATGAACGTCTCGTGCGTATCGTCTCAATCATCGGAGAAGATGAATTGTCCGCGCAAGATCGCCTGATATTCGACCGCGCGTCCAAACTGCGCAACTATATGACGCAAGAATTATTCACGCTCGAGAATCAAACGGGCAAACCGGGCGCATACGTGAAGCGTACAGAGTCGATTGCAGATGTTGAGGCTATATTGGCAGGGAAATTTGATTCTGTCCCGGCAGACAACTTTATGTACATTGGCACTACCAAAGATCTTGAGAAAAGCGATAGCGGGCCCGTATGAGCACATCGGCAAAGGAATTCACTGTTAGAGTAATAAGTCCGGACGAACGTCTCTGGGAGGGGCAGGCCGTAAGCGTTTCATCAGAAAATAGCGCAGGAAAGTTCGACATTCTGCCCCAGCATGCGAACTTTGTGACGATAATCAAAAATACCCCCATCGTTGTAAGGACTGCAACGACTGGAAATAAGACGCTTAAATATAAAAATGCCGTCATCGTAGTCAATTACAACAAGGTAGCAATATACGCAGAACTTTAAAATACACAATATATCTCGTCGAGACGAGATATATTGTGTATACAACATATATCGGCGAGATTACATAAAACACATCGGCAGCAGAGTACGTAGAAAATACTTTCAGCACCCTTTTTGAATGCATAAGGTCAAAACATCCAGATAAACACACTGCATCAAAGCGAAATGTCTGCTCCTAGGCGATGCAAATGGTGTGCGCGAATGGTACATAGGATCAATTCTCAGTGTTTGTTTTGAACACTTGGGCTGCATTTTCTGTCATTATCCACACATTCAGAAATATGTGTCAGACGAACGAGAATCAACTGATAGAATATAGATAATTCGTTTTCGCGAACACGATGAAAATATCTAAATTTTTACGGGGAGAAATGATTTCGTCGAAGGAGGCAGCTCGTCGGGTTGGTTTTACAAACGATTACATTTCAAAACTGTGTCGGGATGGAAGACTTCGTGGTGACAAAATTGGTAATGCATGGTATGTCGACGAGGGGTCGTTGAATAAATTCGTTGAAACGCAGAAGCACTTGAATCAGAATAGAAACGACAATCTTTCTCAGAAGCGTAAAATTGAATATGCAGTCGAATCTTCATTTGACGAGTATCCTCCGATTTCAGAGTCATCGTATCGTGTACGGCAATTGTGGCCGCTGGCCGCTGTTTTCGGTGTCGTGTTATTCGCGAGCGGGGCAGCAGGTCTCCTGCGCAATGTTGATGCAGTTCAAAATCTTAGTTACGCGGTTGACTTTATCGGGGAACTTCGTTCGATCGCGTCAAACGCTCGTACTCTGTCACAGATTGCCATAAATGGAAATCTTGATGACGAATCAACGGTGACTGCGTCGACACTGGGAGCGGCGGGTATTCTCGCCGAAGTCGGCGATCTTTTCTTCAGAGCGTTCGAGACACTCAGCGGTCGGATGACGATCGCGTTTAATTCTCTTATCAGTTCGTTCACTTCGGGATACAACGTGAACGCGGTATCATCGTCAACACCTCCTGCGGCTCGCACGACTGCGTCGAGGACGTCTCTTCGTACGGGGATATCCGGTTCACCCGACGCGAGTGCCGTGCTGAGATCAGATCGGCTCCGTGTGGTTGCAGCCTCTAATGCATCGACGCTCGAGAACCCCGTTCTCGGTTTCAATACGAGCGTCACTATTCGTGACGCGGTGACCGTAGGAGGCCTGGCCACTATCAATAATGCATTACGGGTCAGTGGCGCATCAACATTCGATAGGCAGATCCGGGCATCCGGCGGCATCAGTACGAACAATGCAGACATTACGGCTGGATCCGGTCGCGTGTTTGCATCGAACATCGTCAATTCGATCACTGCAGGGAAGAACGTAACGATAGCGGGTACACCGCAGAATCTGATTATTTCTTCGAAGGCGGCGAGTGGGGGTGGGAGCAATGCAGGCGGAGTAAGCTCGATCGGCCTTTCTGTTCCCACGTTTCTGTCGGTTGCTGGTTCACCTATCACATCGGACGGTACCCTCGCAGTCACGTACAGCGGTACTGCGCTTCCTCTCGCAAATGGAGGCACGGGTACCACGACCGGCGGTGTGGCAAACGGCGTCGAATTTTATAACGGCACTACCCTCACGAACTCGGCAAACTTCGTATTCGATGGGACGAACGTCGGCATCGGCACGACGACGCCTGGATCGCTGCTCTCAATCGGGGGCGTCGCCAACTTCACCACTGCAACCTCAACCTTCTACGGACAAGGTGTCAATCTCGAAGATGGCTGCTATGCCATCGGCGGCGTGTGTATCACAGCCACAGGTCTCGGCGGCCTCTCCAGCGTGACTGCCGACTATCCGCTCACCGGTCTCGGCACCGCAGGTTCACACCTCTCGCTCGCCTTCGGCACGACCACTTCAAATCTCTGGGGTGGTACGCAGACCTTCACGAATGCGCCGGTCTTTTCCGCGCTCGGCACGAACATGTTGACCGCAACAAACGCGAGCGGCGCACTCATCTCAACCTCAACCCCCACTGCAGCGCGATACATTGCGACGTCCACCACCGCGACGTCAACATTTGCCGGCGGCTTTACCGCCGGCAACAACGCCACGTTCACAGTGAACCGAACAGCATCTGCAAACTCTCTCTACATCGCGGCGAGTGGGAACGTAGGTGTTGGGACAGCTGCGCCGAGTGGGAAACTCGATGTGAATGGGAATCTATATTTGAGTGATACCCTCTCAAGCATTCTTTTTAATACTGCAGGAGACAGCACGATTATCTTTAATGATGATGCCTCGAGCCGTATCAAAATCTATGATTATACGGGAGATAAAAGTCTTAATCTCGAGACGGGAATCGCTGACGGCAATATATACCTAAATCCGATTGGTGGCGCAGGGAAGGTGGGCATCAATAACACGAATGCCAAATACAATTTGGATGTTACGGGGCAGGGTCGGTTTACGGGGTATGTGGATGCTGCCAACTTCGTGGCAACTTCCACGAGCGTCGCATCAACATTTAGATATAGAGTCGGCATCGGCACCACCTCGCCCGGCACCCTCCTCTCCCTCGGCAACACGGGTGCCGACACCATCAACATCAGCGCCACTGCAACTTCAACATTTGGTCATGGTCTCGACCTGCGATCCGGCTGCTTCGCTATCAACGGCACCTGTCTCTCTGTAGCAGGACTGGGTGGTCTCTCCTCGGTCACCGCTGATTACCCGCTCACGGGTCTCGGCACCGCCGGTTCACACCTCTCGCTCGCCTTCGGCACGACCACGTCCAATCTCTGGGGCGGGACCCAAACCTTCACCAACACTCCTGTCCTTGGTTCACTCACTGGCCTCATCGCAGGGAACAGCGGATCGTTGTATCAAGTCGCTTCCTCATCGCTCTTCGGCTTCACTCCCATATCCAATGCTCTCGCCAAAGGAAACTTTATCGTGGGGAATGATGCGGGCACCGCTCAAGCCACCTCTTCTATCTTCATCAGTTCGCTAGGCAACGTCGGCATCGGCGCCACAACGCCGGGGGCGAGATTGGAAGTGGTCGGTGACATCATTTCAAAGGGCACATCGTGGACGAGCCGTACCGGCGCGACCAATGATTCATGGTATTCAGTCGCCTATGGCAACGGCCTCTTCGTCGCGGTAGCTATCTCTTCAGGAGAACCGATCATGACGTCTCCCGACGGCATCAACTGGACTACCCGCACGGCTCCCGCCCTCATTCAATGGAATTCCGTCACCTATGGCAACGGTCTCTTCGTGGCGGTGGCGAGCGGCGGTACCACAGCCGATGAAGTCATGACGTCGCCCGACGGCATCACGTGGACCAGCCGCACGATTCCTGTCGCGAACGCCTGGTACTCCGTCACCTACGGCAACGGCCTCTTCGTCGCGGTTGCTGGTGACGGCACCACTGCCAACGACATCATGACCTCGCCCGACGGCATCACGTGGACCAGCCGCACAAGCCCAACTGCCAATGCCTGGTACTCCGTCACCTACGGCAACGGCCTCTTCGTCGCCGTGGCGGGCAACGGCACGACCGCAAATGATGTGATGAAATCATCTGACGGCATCAGTTGGACCAGCTTCGGCATCACCGCTGCCGCCGCGAATGCCTGGAATTCCGTCACCTACGGCAACGGTCTCTTCGTCGCCGTCGCCACTAACGGTACGACCGCCAACGACATCATGACCTCGCCGAACGGCAGTACCTGGACTAGCCGCACGAGCCCCACGGCTAACTCGTGGTACTCCGTCACCTACGGCAACGGCCTCTTCGTCGCCGTGGCGAGCAATGGGACAACGGCCAATGACGTCATGACCTCGCCGGATGGCATCACGTGGACCAGCCGCACCGGCGCTTCTGCTATCGCATGGAGAGCTGTCACCTACGGCAACGGTCTCTTCGTCGCCGTGGCAAGTACCGGTGTTACCACTGACGTGATGACCTCGGGCAAGACCGACTACTACGCTCTCCAAAACAACAACGTCTATCAAGGCGGGATGACGATCAACGGGAACGTCGGAATTGCAACGACATCACCAACTGAGCAATTCTCTGTAGCTGGCCGCATGTACGTCGGCGGCACGGGCACTTCGACCATCGAGAATAATCTCTGGGTGCAGGGTGCACTCCGCACCGGTACCGGCTCGACCTATCTCGATATCAATGGTCTCTCAAGCTTGTCGGGGAACCTCACCGTACAGTCCAAGAGCGCAAATTACCTACTATTGAATCCAATCGGAGGCAACGTCGGTATCGGGACGACCACTCCTGTGAACAACAAACTAGACATCTATTCGACCACAAAAGCCGCTATCGGATTCTCGGGTGCGTCTGGAGATACAAAGAAGTGGACGATGGGATATGACGTGTCGAATAATAGGTTCGCGATTTCAAGTTCTACAGCGCTTGGTACGAATGACCGCCTTGTGATTCTCGGCAACGGGAATGTTGGTATCAACGTGACGGCGCCAGCATTCAAATTACAGGTGAATGGAACGCAAGTATCAGGTGCAGCACTCATTGCCAATGAAGACATTCTAAGTTTGGAGAAAGCTGAGAATGCTCCTACACAACGGCTACAAGCTACTTTTGGGCTACAAAAATATGCAGCAGATAACAATTCTGATACACAACTCAATATTTCTCTGCGTAACACCTCAACACTCGCTACGATCATGTCACTTAGAAGCAACGGCAACGTCGGCATTGGGACGTCGACCCCCGTCTCCACCCTCTCCATCCAAGGTTCGCTTTGCGTGAGGAGCACGGGCTCCTGCGGGACAGGGGCGGGAGAGATCTATACGACCGGTGGGAATATCTCGAACATCGACGTTGCAGAGAATTATCCGACCTATGATGAATCAATCGAACCAGGCGATGTCGTGATGTTGTCACCGCAAAGAGTCTCGTATCCATCGCCTGCGGGAGATGGGACGCTGGAATCGATAGGTACTCTTATCAAAGCGAACACAATTAATGCAAATACACCAATACTGGGTGTCATTTCGACCAAGCCAGGTATCTTGTTCGGCTATGACATTAAAGACGTTCCTGTACGCGCAGTGGCACTCTCTGGGCGCGTGCCCGTGAAGGTATCGGCAGAGAACGGCGCAATCCAGATCAATGACCGGATCACTATCTCGTCGACAACCCCCGGAGTCGGCGTGAGGGCAAGTGACAGCGATAACACCGTCGGTATCGCCCTTGAGCCGCTCACAAGCGGCAGCGGGAAGATTATGGTGTTCATCAGCCTGCAGCAATCGAAGCTCGCAAGCCCGCTTAGTCCTCTGAACTCACCAGCAATCTCCGTCGATAACTCAGGCAACGTCGGTATTGGCACCACGCTGCCCACAGACAAACTCACCGTCTCAGGGAACGTGCTAGCGAACGGGTATGCGGCGCCGCTCGCGCCAGCCACGAGCTTCACCCTTGGTTCAAGTACCGTGAAGGCAGAAATCCCACCCTCAGTTCTGACCGCGGGTGGGAACGTGGATCTCTATAAACTCGCGACGTACACGCTCTCGGGAGTGCAGGCACTTGTCGATGCTCAGATCGCGCTCACGGTGCGGGTCGATTCCCTCGAGTCGCGCCTTGTGAAGCTGGAGAACGGCTCGATAGCGACGAGTACCAGTGTCTTCTCGACATCCACCCTCACGACCGCGCTCAATGAGCTCGGCATCATGGTGCAGAAGGGCATTGCGCAATTCGGCACGCTCGTCGCGCGGCAGTTCGTCGCGAGCTCGGACGCTGATGGCACGTCGAGTGCCGCGAGCGTGACGATACTCGCGGGCAATACGGTCGCACAAATAAATAATTCCCTCGTACACTCGACGACTAAGGTCTTCGTCACCTTTAACGCGCAGGTGACGGGGTCATGGTGGGTGGGCGACAAGACGGAAGGCTCCTTCCGCGTCAAGCTTTCCGCGTCGCAAGAAGGCGATGTCTCCTTCGATTACTTCCTCGTACAAACCGAGGGGCAGATCGCGACGCCAGAAACGAGTGCGTCGAGCACATCGCCTTCTGTTACCCAGAGTGCTGACTCCGATGTCGCGCCCGTCACGATAACGTCCCCCTCAGCTGGTCCGGCGAGCTCTGATCAGGCAGATTCGGGGCAGGCAACAACGACAGCGAACAGTACACCCCTCGCCACAACGCCAGTCATAGCGGATACCGCAAGCAGTACAGAGGCGGATCCGGCGAGCGCCCAGCCTGCACCCGAGCCTACACTAGAGGATACAGCGGGCACGGCAGAAGCTGCAGAGAGCACCCCATCGGAGACGATAGTGCCGAATGATTCAGCCGACACCCCTTCGATCGATGCACCGTCTGCCGATACGTCGTCAACAGATGCGGGCTCCTCAACCTCGCCGCAATGATATACTTAATCTCACAAGTCCAATGAAAAAAGTACCACCTATCATTTTTGGCGCATTGCTGTTCTTCACTCCATCGTTTGCTTCCGCGGCTTTTACCTATAGCCGCAGCATAACGATCGATCACACCAAGGTTAGTGCGAATTTGTCTGATTTCCCAGTCGAAGTAACATTAACAAACGTTACTTCGTTAAAGAATCCGGCGGGAGGCGGACATGTGCAGAGTTCGAGCGGCTACGACGTTTATTTTTATTCTGACGCGGCACTGACCAGTCGATTGCCTGCAGAGCGTGAAGTATTCAATGGAACTGCTGGAACGTACGTGGGGTGGGTAAAAATACCGGCAGTGTCCTCTTCCGCTGACACGATTTTTTATATGGCCTATGGAGATTCAGGAATTTCTTCCGATCCTAATTCCGATGCCACATATGGAGCCACAAGCACCTGGGACGCCTCGTTTGAAGGTGTCTATCACCTTACCGATGGTACGACACTCTCGGGTGTCGACTCCACCAACTCGTTTAATGGGACAGTCGGTTCAACTGCGACTGGAGTCGCTGGACTCATCGACGGAGGGGCATCATTTTCTGGTGAAAACTCTCTCAACAACAGAATTGATTTGAACGACCTTGATTTGAGCGGAGACTTTACTATCAGCGCGTGGGTGAAAACGAACGGAAGTCAAGTGTCCTATGCTCGAGTATCGGCGAAAGACAGCGGTGCAACCTACAACTGGTCACTCGCTGTGAACGGATTGCAACCAAATTTCTACGCATATGACGGAACGAATATTCCTATTGCTACTACGGCAAATTTAAGTGACGCCACGTGGACGCATCTTGTTGGGGTCATGGACAAAGGAACGAACCTGACGTTGTATAAAAATGCCGCAGCAGGGACGCCGGTGGCTGACACTACTGGCACTATAGTGAACAATGAAGACGCAAATATAGGTTATGGAGCAACAGGTGACGGCGCACCATTTAAGGGTGTCATTGATGAGGTACGTTTCTCATCAACGATACGCACTGCTGACTGGATTCTGGCTGAATACAACAATCAGAGCAGCCCGAGTACATTTTATCGACTCGGGAACGAAATCTCGGGCGGCACCAGCATGGTAGCTCCCGCCCGATTCCAACTATTTGGGGGTTTCTTGCGTACTATCGGAGGATACTTACGATTGAGATAGGGTTTTATTGTCCTCACAACCCTGCAAATATGAAGATCGTCATCCTATTCACAGTCCATACATTTCTCGACAAGCTTGATGCGCCAGTGCGGAGTGAAGCGTACAAGCTTCTCGATCTACTTGAACAGTATGGACACTCTTTATCAATGCCAGTCGCAAAACCGATTGGCGGTGGACTATGGGAATTGCGGCTCACTGGCCGGCCACAGATCAGAATGCTCTACAGTTTTTGCGATGGTTTCCCCGTCGTTGTTATCGCGTTACAAAAGCAGCGATCGGCCCTTCCGCAATCCGCGATTGAGCTCGCAAAGAGGCGATTCTCTGAGTATTGCAAATAATATAGCGAGTATGCTATAATCGCCTTATGAAATCAAAGATCAAAACATATAAAACAAAGAGCGGAGTCGAGTATGTGCTCTTTGCGGATATGAAACGTGTGGCATTGCAAAATCCAGCGTTTCGAAAAGAGTACGACGCACTCGGTCCAAAATACGCCCTCATCAGCGCCATGCTCGATGCGCGGAATAAGAAGGGCATGACACAGGCTGAAATTGCCCATCGTGCTGGTACGACGCAGTCCGCGATTGCGCGCTTCGAATCCGGTCGCACGAACCCGACTCTTGAGTTCGCGTCGCGGCTGTCCCGCGCTTTGGGTGCTCGGCTCGAGATACGGCTTTTAAAATGACGGAGCGGGGAATGATATACTCATATCATTCATAACCCCTTGCATACCTATATATGACTACTCGTGTTGCTATTAATGGGTTCGGGCGCATCGGACGGGCATTCGTGCGGCGTTCGCAGGGAAGGGATATTGAAATTGTCGCGATTAACGATCTTGGCTCGCTCGAGAATCTGGCGTATCTGCTTAAATACGACACGGTCTATGGCCGCGCACCTTTTGAAGTAGGTTATAGGGAACAGGTTATAGGTGATAGTAAAGGAGCGAATACGCTCCTAATCGGAGGGAAGGAGGTGAAATTCTTTTCAGAAAAGGATCCGGCGAACTTACCGTGGGCGGAGCTCGGCATTGATGTGGTGGTCGAATCTACCGGATTCTTTACGGAATATGAGAAAGCACAAGCGCACATCGAAGCGGGTGCGAAGCGCGTCGTCATTTCCGCTCCAGCGACTGAAAAGATTATAGGGAATAGGGAACAGGGTATAGTGAATTCAACTACAACTTACAACTTACAACCTACAACCTCCGATCTTGGCGCAACGGTGCTCATGGGCGTGAATGAAGACAAGATCGCGACGTGCAAGATAACCAGCAATGCATCCTGCACGACCAACGCGGCGAGCCCAGTGATCGCTATTCTTGACGACGCACTCGGGATAGAGAAGGCGATTCTCTCGACAGCGCATGGATATACGGCAAGCCAATCTATTGTCGATGGTCCGTCAAAAAAAGATATGAAAGAGGGCAGGGCGGGTGCGCAAAATATTGTGCCGACGTCAACAGGGGCGGCGATCGCCGTCACCAAAGCGTTCGCGAATCTTGAGAATAAATTCGACGGGATCTCTCTTCGTGTGCCGGTCGCAGCAGGGTCAATCGCTGATGTCACGTTTATCGCCAAGCGAAACACGACAAAAGAAGAAGTGAATGATATCCTCCGCGCTGCATCTAAGGATGCCAAATGGGAGGGCATTTTCAAAACGACCGACGAGGAGCTCGTCTCGAGCGATATTGTGGGCGAGCCGTGGGCGTCTATTGCCGATCTTGGCATGACGCGCGTGGTCGACGGGAATTTGGTTAAAGTGCTCGCCTGGTACGATAACGAGATGGGGTACACTGAGTCGCTTGTGCGGCATGTCCTTAAAGCGGGTCAACAAGAATGAAAAAGGCTCTTTCCGGAATTCTCATAATCCTTTTTGTTCTGGGCACATATTATTATTTCGATGGTCTTGTTATTGGCTATAAAAATGACCATTTCGTTGTCCTCAGCTACAGATATGATTGTGCTGACTATTGCGTTAATGTAAGTCCATCCTGGTCGAAGAAGTATTATGGAGAGATTTCATATAACCAATGTGTTGGAATAGGTGGGTCTCCGATAGTGGCTGGATTGGTCACGTATAATTCAAATGGAGAGCCAGATCCGACGCGCAGCATTGGCGGTTACAAGGGGTGTAGACCAGATTAAATTTATCTTGCGATGCCTAAAGTCTTCTTTGCCTCTGATCATGCAGGATTCGCGCTCAAGAATGCGCTCATTGAGCATGTCCGCACGCTTGGTTACGAGGTCGAAGATCTCGGGGCGCATACACTCGAGTCGGACGATGATTATCCTGATTTTATGACACCGCTCGCGAAGCGCGTGGCGGCAGAGCAAGACGCTCGCGGCATCATCGTGGGTGGAAGCGGCCAGGGAGAGGCTATGTGTGCGAATCGCGTACCCGGCGTTCGTGCCGCTGTCTTCTATGGTCCGAGACGTGTGACAGCAGCGCTCGATATCGAGGGAGGACACTCTGAAGATGGTTTTGACTCGGTGCGCCTACCTCGCAAGCACAATAATGCGAACGTGCTCTCTATCGGTGCACGATTCATTTCGGGCGATGAAGCCGATACGGCTGTCAGGATATTTCTCGAAACACCTTTTTCAGATTCTCCGCGCCACGCTCGGCGTCTTGCGAAATTTTAGGAGTATACTAGCAGCATGGGCCTTGTTGTTCCGGCCGTGCTCCCATCCTCACGCAAAGACCTTGAGGAGAAGCTCGCGTTTCTTAGTCAGACTTCCGTGAAGCGCGTGCAGATCGACGTGGTCGATGGCCGCTTCGCTTCTCCCGCCTCGTGGCCGTACACAGCGCCGAAGGAATTCGACGAGATGGTTAGATCGACCCGTATGCTCCCGTATCTCGATCGGTTCGCCTATGAAGTCGATCTTATGTGTCTCGACGCCGAGCCCGCGAGCGAGGCGTGGCTCACCCTTGGAGCGACACGACTCACGTTCCATGCAGAAAGTGCGAGAAATCCAGAACGCCTCCTCGCTTCGGCCAGGAGGCGTTTTGGTTCTGGAAGAGGATTCGCACCAACGCTATTATCGTTCGGTCTCGCGCTCAATATCGATAGTGATCTCGCGCTCATCGAGAATTGTCTCGAAGAAGTAGAGTACATACAATTTATGGGTATCGCGCAGATAGGGCAGCAGGGGCAGCCGTTTGATACACGTATTCTTGAGAAACTGCGCATGTTTCGTTCATACCATCCGGAGATCGCTGTGCAGGTGGATGGTGGCGTCACTCTCGCAAATGCAAAGGAGCTTCTCACGCTCGGCGTCTCGAGTATCGTGGTGGGGTCAGCCATCGTGCGTGCACGCGACCCTATCGCGGCAGTCGAGATGTTTGAAGCGCTCCAGAGTCCCTATGGTGTCTAGGTTATACTAGAACGATGGCACTCACAGACGAACAAGTCCGCAGTCTTGAAAAACAGGCTGAAGCGATTCGCGAAACAATAATTCAGATGCTTGTTGCGGCGGGCAGCGGCCATACCGCGGGCCCCTTGGGTCTCGCTGATATTTTCGCGGCGTTCTACTTTCATATTTTGAAGCATGATCCGAAGCGACCGGACTTGCCGGAGCGCGATTGGCTCATTCTTTCGAACGGACATACCGTCCCCGTGCGGTATGCGGCAATGGCACACGCAGGCTACTTTCCAGTAGAAGAATGTCTAACCCTCCGAAAATTCGGTAGTCGACTGCAAGGACACCCAGAACGTTTGCGACTTCCGGGACTCGAGACAACGTCGGGACCACTCGGCGAAGGACTCTCACAGGCCGCAGGCATCGCCTACGCACTTCGGATGGATACATCAAAGGACATCGGAAGTCCCACATCTGATGTAGGACTTCCGATGTCCCACGTGGGTCCACGGGTGTATTGCATCATGGGCGACGGTGAGCAGGAAGAAGGAGAGATTTGGGAGGCGGTTATGTTCGCAGGCAAGAATAAACTATCGAATATTACGGCCGTTATCGATCGGAACAATATTCAGATCGACGGCATGACCGAAGACGTGATGCCGCTCGAGCCGCTCGCGGACAAGTACCGCGCCTTCAATTGGCACGTGCTCGAGGTAAACGGAAATGATGTCGCAGCATTCATCGCAGCCGTTGAAGAGGCTAAGGCGATTTACGAGAAGCCGACCGTCATCATTGCGCATACGATCCCCGGTAAAGGCGTTCCCGGAATCGAGTTCGATTATCATTGGCACGGCAAGCCGCCGTCAAAAGAAGAAGGCAAACAATTTTTAAAAGAAATCCGCACCATGAGCGGTAAGGTCCCAAATGAATATGCTTAATCCTGACGCTAAACTATCTGCAAAAGTCTTCGCAGATGATATCGAACAATTCCCGACACGAGACGGTTTCGGCAAAGGAACCATAGAAGCAGGAAACGCTGATCCGAATGTTGTGGTGCTGTGTGCTGATCTTGCCGAGAGCACGCGCGCCGAGTGGTTCGAGAAAGAATTTCCCGACCGATTTATCGAGATGGGCATCGCTGAACAGAATATGGCGGCTCTCGCCGCAGGCCTCGCGCTCGCCGGGAAGGTGCCGTTTATGGCGAGCTACGCAGCGTTTAATCCGGGGCGGAATTATGAGCAGATCCGAACGACCATCGCGCTGAATAGGATGCCAGTGAAGATCTGCGGCATGCACGCGGGCGTCTCGGTGGGCCCTGACGGCGCGACACACCAGATGCTCGAGGACATTGGCATGATGCGCATGCTTCCCAGCATGACGGTCATCGTTCCGGCAGATGCCGAAGAAGCGCGGAAGGCGGTCATCGCTGCGGCAAAAACAGACGGGCCGGTCTATATCCGCTTCGGGCGTGCAGCAACACCCGTTTTCACCACCTCTGATACGCCATTTCACATTGATAAGGCGCTCACACTCTGGGATGCTGATGCACCGAAAGTAGCCATTCTGGCGACAGGTTCTTTGAGCTACTCGGCGCTCGTCGCGGCACAGGCCTTGTCCCAAGAAGGTATCGAATCCATCGTGCTTCACGTGGCGACTATAAAGCCGCTTGATGAAGAAACAGTGCTCGAGGCGGCGAAGCGCGCGGGCTACGTCGTCACCGTCGAGGAGCATCAGGCGATGGGAGGCTTCGGTTCGGCCATCGCCGAGTTTCTCTCGGAACATCACCCCGTCCCCATTAAACGGCTCGGGATTGCGGACCAATTTGGCCAATCGGGATCGCCAGGAGAACTCCTCGCGCACTACGGTCTCGACGTTCTCCACATACAAGATGCCGTGTGTGCGTTCGCGCGTGTATAGTTAGGAATATATGCAAAGCAAAATAAATTCGTATCTCGCCGTATTGATTATCACTATCGCGGGATCATGGGCGGCGCTATTTATCATTCGCGTCGCGACCTCCGACACGCTCACGGCTCTTTTTGCCGATAACGCAGAAAATTACGCAGCGCTTCAGCAATCGAAAGCGAGGAGGTGATTTCTACAGAGGAGATACGGTGTATGTTGTCGGTGCGTCAGCAAGTAATTTCTCAAGTGCATCGCGCGAAAGCAGGCCTTTCTGCGCGCCGATTTCTTGTACAACGGACATCGCATTCACCGGACCCCAACGGAGTGCCTCGGCAAGCGGGAGGCCGAGCGAGAGTGCTACCGTGACGGTTGCAGTGCAGGCGTCACCGGCGCCAGTTCTATCGTAGGGCGGGCGTGGATCGGGATACATAGGGACGCGGAGCATTTGTGTACCGTCTGAAGCATACGCGCCTTTCGTACCATCAGTGATGACGACGATTTTTGGGCCGAGTGAGAGCATGTTCTCAAGGAGTGTTTTGATGTCGGTTTCGCCAAGTCCGAGGATGCGCTCGGCCTCTTCTTTGTTGCAGGCAACGAGTTCGGTGAGTGCATAGAGCGGCGCGAGTTTTTCTTTTCCCATATCGATCTGGAATGTGCCGGGCTGGAATGCCAATTTTGTTTCAGGGTGTTCGTGAAGCCAGTCGACGAGCTCTTCGTAGAACGTGTCAGCGTGTTCACCGATGGAGGAAAGATAGATCCATTTCGGCGGCGAGAATTCTTTCGGCATCGCATAGGGATATGGCTCGTGTCGAATCAGGATGGAACGCTCCGAGTCGTACCAGAGGACATAATGGTGATTGGTCGGAATGGTGCTGTTCTTCACAACATGCGTTGCGTCCACTCCTTCCCGTGTAAAGGCCGCGAGAACCTCTTCGCCGTAATGATCACTGCCGATATTGGAGACGAAGCCCGCAGAAAGACCGAGACGGGCAGCGGCAACCGCGGCATTCGCCGCGTTTCCAACACCCGGAACGACTATAGAGAAATCGTAGGGGATCTTATCGCCCCACTTCATAGAAACGGTGCAGTTCTCGTTGTTACTGTCGCATGCTACCTCTGCCTCTTTGAGCCGAATGAATTCATCAACTGTCGTGTCACCAATCGCAATGAAGTCCATGAAAGGATTCTACCACGTGGTACGATAAATACATGACGGATCTTGTCGCGATTGCTCGCTCATTTTTTGCACCCGGCAAAGGATTACTGGCGGCTGACGAAAGCGTAGAGACAGCGACCATACGTCTTGCGTCCCACGGCATTCAGACGGGTGAAGAGATGCGGAGGCAATTCCGAGATCTATTTATCGGAGCGGAAGGCATTGAAGAGTCGCTTTCAGGTGTCATCCTCTTCACCGAGACCCTGCGCGAGAAGGGGAACGATAAGAAATTGTTTACCAAATCGCTCACTACGCGCGGCATCCACCCGGGAGTGAAGGTAGATCTCGGGACCGAACCATTCCCAACGAGCCCGCACGAACTCATCACGAAAGGCCTTTTTGATCTGCCCGAGCGGCTCGCCGAGTACAAGAAGCAGGGCGCTGTGTTCACCAAGTGGCGCGCGATCATTCGCATCGACGGCGATACGTTACCCACAGCCGTAGCTATTTACGAGAACGCAAAACGTCTCGCGAGCTATGCGCGGGAGGTCCAGATGGCTGGGCTCGTGCCGATTCTCGAGCCGGAAGTGCTTCTCGGGGGGAAACATTCACGCAGGCGAGCGCGCGCGGTCATCGAAGAAACACTTGGCGTTCTCTTTTCTGCGCTTGAGGAGCAGTCAGTCGATCGCGCGAGCGTTATCGTAAAGACAGCGATGGCGCTCTCTGGGAGTGACAGCGAGAAGAAAGATACGCCACTCGAAGTCGCGGAAGATACGATCGCGGCGCTCGTCGCGAGCGTCCCGCGACAGGTGGCGGGCATCGTCTTCTTGTCGGGAGGACAAACACCAGATCAAGCAACAGATAATTTATCTGCGATTTGTCGTCTATCTAAAGAAAACGGCGGAACACCGTGGCCGCTCACTTTCTCGTATGCGCGCGCTCTGCAAGACGAGGCACTTGGCATGTGGAAAGGGAAGAAGGAAAACGTCCCCGCCGCACGCGCCGCGTTCCTCGCGCGACTCGCGAAAGTCTCCGCCGCCGTCGACCATAGCTAGTCCCATGTAGGACTTCCGATGTCCCACATTATTATTCAAATTGAAGGTCAGTAATTGACGTTATTTCGACGTCTTTCAAATATTCTTTAATTTCGTTCCGGTAGTTACTAAAAGTATTCTTAAATAGGATTTTGATGAGGAGAGAGGGAAAATTCTTTTTATCACAATAATCGAGATAACTGCTCCAACGATATTTGTCCAAATATTCGAGTGCTTCTTTTGCATTTCTGATGGTGCTTTTATCTCTTTCGCGCCACTTAGTAGCTCCGGTCATGTAATCGAGCGGATTCAGGTGGACATAGTTGAGAATATATAGAAAATGCATTTCGCGGCTAATTAATATTTTCTTTGTTTTCCCTTGGAAGAGATGACCGTGTCGTGCGTACCGTTCATTATAATATTTGGCATAACCGATGTTTATCTTCGCCATAAACTTAACCATTCCTCCATCAATGAGTTCGGAAATGAGCAAATGGTAATGATCTTTCATGAGACACCACCCATGAATTTCGACCAATCGCTTCCGAGTGTGGGACTTCCGATGTCCATTATTTACATCTCGCGCGTCTCGACGTGTGAATTCCAATGCGGAAGCAGCATCGTTGAACTCATACATATTATGAATGAACCGCACGTAGTCCTGTGAGTCTAGAAATAGCTTACGACCATCAATCCCGCGGTTTAGTATGTGGTACAGTTCCATCCGTTCAGTCTAACTCCTTCATGTAGGACTTCCGATGTCCCACATGGGGATTATGGCGCGATTACATATTCAGAAAAATACATTCAGTTTTTCGGCAACTTCTTCCGCAGAGAGTTTCGTCGTGTCAATCTTTTGATCGTAGCCCTTTAAAATTTCCTGAGATTTATAGATCAGAGCTATTTGATCAGTCGTAATCATTTGGGGTCTTGTAGCGTTTCTTTTCTTTATCTCCTCAAGTGTTGGCAATAGCAGAGCGACAATCGGAGCGTGTAGCGGCAATAATTTTTTGTAGAGAGAGAGCGTCTCATTTGATAGGACATCAAGAATCAGTACATCACAACCATTTTGAATAAAATTCTTTGCGAGGACGCAGCCGTTTCCAACGCCCAAGATTTGTTGCTGGTGGCCTTCTTCCCCGTCCCATGGAGCCTTGTGAGGCTGTACGAGCATCTGCCGCACATTATCAATATCAATGACTGCACATTTTGCCCTCCTTTTAGAGAGAACGGCAGCTATTGTATTTTTTCCCGATCCTGCAGGACCTGTCAGTATGAGAATACTCATTAGTCGATTGTTTCAGAAAGAACCATACAACCTTTAAATCTTAATGTAGGACTTCCGATGTCCCACATCCGGATTATTGCGGTATGGAGATGGATGCGATATAGTACGACGCGTATGCTTACACTCCCAGTTGAAAAACGAACAGACGAAAGCGCGGGTGCGCCAGCGTTGCGTCGCGCCGGAACATTGCCCGGCGTGGTGTACGGTGCGCATCACGAGGCGACCCCGATTGCCATTTCTATGAGTGCTTTCACCAAGGTATTGGACGAAGCGGGAGAAGCGACGGTCGTGTCGCTCACCGGTCTCGGCGAATCATTGCCGACTTTGATTCACGAAGTCGATCTCGACCCTCTCACAAACCAGCCCCGCCACGTAGATTTTTATGCCGTTACCAAGGGCGAGAAGGTCCAGGTTGCTATACCGATTGAGTTCGTCGGTGAATCGCCGGCGGTTGAAGCCGGTGCGAACCTCGTGAAGGTCCTCCACGAAATTGAGATTGAAGCGGACCCGATGAATCTCCCGCACGAGTTTACGGTTGACCTTTCAGTGCTCGCGACGGTAAACGACCAAATACACGTGAGAGACATCAAACTTCCCTCCGGTGTCACACTCGTGACCGACGCTGAAGAAGTTATCGCGCTCGTACAAGAAGTCGCCGCTGAAAAAGAGGAAGTGGCTGAGCCAGCGGACATTACTTCAGTAGAGGTTGAGAAGAAAGGCAAGGAGGAAGGCGCAGAAGAGACTGCTGCTCCTGAAGAGAAGAAATAAGACGGGAGGCAGAGGATGAAATACGCGCGACTCGTAGCGAGTCTCGCGTATTTTGTTTTGCTATAATGAAAAGCATGTTTCGAAAGGTCTGCATCGCGTCTATTCTACTCGTCACATCCTATGGTGTTATTTCCCCGGTATTTCAGCCATCGGTGCAGGCGCAAGACCTGACGCCAGAGCAGCGTGCTGCGCTGCAGGTGCAATACGACGAGCTCATGAAGGAGATCGCCGTGCAGCAGCAAATCATCAAGGATACACAGGCACAAAAGAACTCTCTGCAAGGAGATGTGACAACGCTGAATGCGAAGATTAAAGCGGCTCAGGCGCAAATTGACGCGAAAAACATCACCATCAAACAACTTTCTGCTCAGATACAGAAGAAAAACGCGGTCATCGGACAGCTGTCGAGTCGCATTGAGCGGGGGAAAGAAGCGCTTGCGTCGATCTTGCGCAAGGAGGACGAGATTGACCAGTCATCCATCATCGCTATTGCACTATCAAATGACGACTTGTCCTCTTTTTTTGCCGATCTTGATGCGTTCGTTCTCATCAAGACCGACCTGCAGAGTCTTTTCGCGGATATACGGAGTGCAAAGGCACAAACAGAAATCGAGAAAGCTGATTTAGCAGCAAAACAGAATCAGACCGTCGATGCGAAATATGTCGTGGAAACACAGAAGCAGAAGATAGCGAGCGACAAAACGCAGAAGCAGCAGCTCCTCGCGATAACTTCGAATCAGGAAACGCAATATAAGAAAGTCCTCGCAGAACGGCAGGCGAAGGCGGCGGCAATACGTGCGGCGCTCTTCCCGCTGCGCGACGCAGCGGCGATTCAATTCGGCACGGCACTGCAATATGCGCAGAAAGCACAGAAGGTGACAGGCGTCGATCCAGCGCTCGCACTCGCTATCCTAACCCAGGAGTCGAATCTCGGTGCGAATGTCGGGCAGTGCTATCTCACGGATGATGCGACGGGCGCGGGAGTTGGTAAGAACACGGGTACTGCGTTCGCGAGAGTGATGAGCCCGACACGCGATGTACCGCCGTTCCTCGCGCTCGCCGGTCAGCTTGGGTTCGACCCGCATCATCAAGTCGTCTCGTGTCCCATAGCGAGCGCGGGCGGGTGGGGAGGTGCGATGGGGCCGGCACAGTTTATCGCGTCAACATGGGCTGGCCTCGCCGGCACAATTGCCTCCGCGCGCGGCGTCGCGGTCGCTAACCCTTGGGATCCTCAGGACGCCATCATGGCGATGTCTATCTATCTCGGACGACTGGGCGCCGGTGCTGGCGGATACACCGCCGAGCGTACCGCGGCAGCAAAATACTACGCAGGCGGCGCCTGGGCGACATCGGGCCAGGCCTACGCAAGCCAGGTCATGGCGAAGGTTGCGTCCATCCAAGCGAACATCGATTTCCTTGCGAATAATTAATTAGTTATCAACTCCCTTTACGTACCACAGGTGTTTTACAAGCTACAATTAGACCAATGATATCGAGGGGTCTCGCAATACTCTTTTTTGGACTGGGGCTGCCACTGTTCGTACAAGCGCAAGCGGCAACGAGTTCTCCTTTTAAGCCTGTCGTTCAAATTGTCGCGGATGTGAACATGCAGGATTGCACGTATACGCAAACAGCCTCGACTGATGAGCGACTACGTATCATTTGCAGTGTTAGTAACAATCTAGGAAATCAGGGCGACATACATTACGGTATCCAACTCGTAAAAAAACCGCGAACTCACGAGAAGTATGGGATACGAAGGTCTATGACGAGATTTTGTCCCTCGGAGAAAAGGAGAAAATTAAATTAGAAGTCGATTATGTTCCACCGATCTACCTTACAGGACAGTATGAGCTGTGGGGCTTGCTAAGAACATCAAATGGCTTACCACTTTCGACAATGCTCATAGGGACAGTCACACTTAACGCATCAGCGCCATCCTACCTACTTATTAAGCCTAACACCTGTGTGCTCCACGTCGTCGGAGAAAAAGGATCGCCTTCGTATACGATAAATCAAGGAGTAGATATTGACCAGAATGAAATAATAGAAGGAAGTTGCGCCGTACAACGGAAAGGGTCAGGAACCATTACAGTAACACCTTCATTCGTTACCTATCAGAGAACCATTTTCGGCGAACGGGTTATTGATTCAAAAGACGTTCAAAAGACTGTGACGTTTACAAGTAATGAAACGAAAGAAGTTTCTTTCATCGTGCCAAAGGCATCTGCTCCACAGGCGTATGACGCTGTGTTGTCGCTCGTCCCATCGAATGGAATCGCTATCTCTAATAATGTTCCAGTTCACTACGTCTTACGTGGGCCAAGCGCAACGATTCAAAATGTTTTAATTGATAAGGATTATTACGCAGCAGGAGACAGTGCAAACGTTTCCGTGTATTGGACCGGATCCGCGGATTCATTTATAGGAGCTCGAAAGGCTTCATCGCATAACACAGCAAGTAATTTGCTAATTTCTATTACGGACGGAGGCAACAACAAATGTGCAAAAGACGCAACGTTCACCGTACCGTCCGATGAAATCGAACGCAACACATTAACCAGTCATGCAGTTTCTATTACGCATTTCTGCACTGATCCGCGTGTAACTGCAACCATCGTAGACGAATCTGACTCTGCTCTCGCGCAAGAGACAGTCGCGTTTACCTCCGGGCAGGTTTCGAGCGGCTCGTGGTTTATGAGCTCCTTCAAAGAGAGACCAATCCTGTATATTCTCATGGGATTTATAATTCTGATCGTGAGTGGAGCCTTAGTGGTTAAAGGGAGAAAAGCAAACATCCTATGAAATTTTTGATTCGAATATCTTTGGGGGGTCTAGTTGTTGCGTTATTTTTTGCAGTAAAAGTGCCGGCAGCCAATGCAAAAACTTTCAGTGTCATTCAGAATTTAGGTTGTCAGCCGCCCTTGGGCTGTGAGCTTATTACATTTGACTACGACATAACACTGGATAAGTCGACGACGTACGCGACAGGCGATGTTATCACCGCAACCGGAGGAGTGACCTCAGCAGCTTGCTCCAACAGGGATCCATATATCTCATCGTACATCCACGGAACTAATAAAAGAGACGGGGTAACACGGTCTCTCCTTGACGAACCAGTCGCCTCTGTATCTTGGGACCCCGATGCGGGTGAATCGGGTGCGTTTGTAGTAGATAACGGAAGTAATGTGGGGAGTGTCGGTTCGGCACAATTTAATGCAGGCCCCACCCCGATCAATTCACAAATTGATTTTAGCGGTTCTGTCTACGTGGGAGCCTACAGAAATGAATTTGGCATACCGATGGTAAGTAATAAACGTTATACGGAGTTTCCTATAGGTAGTCTCCCGTATACAGTTGTTGTACCTGCGGTGAATGGCTCCTGTGGTAACGCCGCAGGAACATATCAAGGCGACCCTACCGGTAACTATCCTTACGACAGGACAAGCTACTCTCCGTATGTCCAGTGTGCGAGTGGTTCTCCCAGCACCACGTCCTTCCCTCCACTTGGCGGCTCGGTAACATGGACCTGCTCCGGCACCAATGGTGGCAGCCCAAGTCCTACATGCTATGCAAGTCGGAGCCCTGCGCCATTAAACGGTGCCTGTTCTAATCCTGCTGTCCACTATGTCTGCAGCCCGGGAACCGCTGTTACTCAGCAGGATAACACTACGAGTTGGACATGGACTTGCCAAGGAGCCAATAATGGCAGCAGTCCTTCATGTACGGAAACACAGACATGGACAAAATATTGTACAGGCGCGAACGATACGAACGGGAATAACTGGCAACTCTGGGCCTATAATAACTACTATCCAGGCCCAAATACAGGTTGGATATCGAAACTGAACGATCCTACCCGCTGGGCCTTGATAGGCGGGTCAGACCCAGCATGCACGCCTCCTGCCGCTCAGTCTGATCTTACCGTGACTAATCTTCCCCTCCTGTCTCCAGGCACGCCGACGACGGCAAATGTTATTACCCTCGTGGGAAATATTCAAAACATAGGCCAAGCGAGCACAGGCGGGTCGTTCAGAAATGCCTTTGTCGTTCGCAAAGGGTCAAATGGGGGCAACGGCCCTGTTGATGACGTACAAGGCGGCACTGTTACCTTGGGCGCCATGAGTGCTGGGGGAAGTGCTCCTGTGTCAGTGACAATTCCAGCAAATACCTACACAGCCGGCACGTATTCGGTGGCGCTCTGTGCTGACTTCCCAAACTGGAGTGGGTATTGGGCAGGGGTGATCAACGAGAGCAACGAGAACAATAACTGCAACGGATGGACAAACTTCGCAGTCGCTTCGCCACCCACTGTAACTTGCGGGCCTAATGCGGGTGGTCCGAGTGCGACCAACAGAACGTACACAGCTGCTGATGGGACTCAGTGGCCGAGTCTCACATCGACTGCATTTTGCTCCACTGGATACGCGCAGAAGCAGGGGGATTGCCAGGGCGGCTATAATTGTTGGGATGATGCCGCAGGGGGAGATGTATATTGTAGCCATTATTCAAACACTTCATCCCCAAGCTGTTCGGAAGTTGGCGGCACATGGTCACCAACTACGTACGTCAACATTACGCCGATTTTCCCTGTTCCAGAAAGTTCTGCGTCTTGGTTTTGCGGATATCATGGGGCGATTACTTGCACCGCTACGAGGGCTGCTGCCGTGAATCTACCGCAACCCGATGCTCATATTTACGCTGATCCAACGCGAGTACCAAAGACCGGTGAGTCAACCATTACCTGGGATGCATCACATGTTGCAACGAGCTGTACGATATCAGGGCCTGGTCTCGCGACGAGAACGACAGCCGGACCAACCATCGCGGGGTCGGGATTGGCCACCAACATTATTGCGCGGTCTGTCTATACCATCAACTGCGATAGCGGTGCCGCAAAAGCGTCGGTAACCGTCAATATTCTTCCGGCTTTTAAGGAATTCTAGCTAAGTACAATGAACTCTGTGCTATAGAGACTATCCACAAAGATTTACTGTACTTGTCAAAATGTATAGCTGTCGAGCTATACTGGATGAGTATTAACCCACTTAAGCCAAATTCATTCCATGAACATCCGCCGTCTTCTTCCGTCAGCCGCCCTCGTCATCGGGACCATGATCTTCTCGATCGGCATTCAAGTGTACGCAGGATTCACTGAGCCGCCGACCGCTCCTCCAAACGCCGATGCGTTTGCTCCTCTTAACACAAGCGGTGCTGGGCAAGTGAAGAATGGCGGTCTGACTCTTAATTGGACGGGGACTGCGCCTAATGGTCTTCTTGTGCCAAACGGCAACGTTGGCATCGGGACTGCGAGTCCGGGATATAAATTGGATGTAAATGGCACAACCCGAATTGGCAACGGAACGACAGGTAGCCTTACTTTGGGCGATAGCACATTATCAAAAACAGTCGGAAGCTATTTCCAAATGAATAGTGGGCTGAGCGGTGACGACTTCTGTCTGAACAGTGATTCGACGAAGTGCTTGAGCAAAACTTCAGGCGGCGGTGACTTTGGAAGTTGGCAGTCAATTAATATGAATCAATCGTACACGGCGTCTGGGGGTGGATTTGTAGTAGTTAATGTTGATTATGCGAATGGCGGGTGGGGGGACGTTGTTTGCCGTACCCGCATTGAGACGCCCGTTGGCACAAGCAGACAATACGGTGCAGCATTTAACGATGGTCCTCAACAGTCGATGATGTCACCAGTCAGAAGTGGGGACACAGTAAGAGTTTGGCAAGATGAGTGCCACCCATCGGTCGCGCATGCTTATTGGATTCCATTGGGTAGTGGAGTTCTGCGATAACGAGCTATGCTGCCAGTCTACTCCAGCGGTTTAATGAAACCTTCCTTGAAGGTTCTGGGAGTTCTTTTCGTTACTACAATTCTCGTCGTGTGGATTGGGGTGAGTTGGCGCAATGGTTGGTTTCCATTTGCGGCGAACACTCTTACTAAAGCGGAATTGTTGCAGCAGGCAATTGATTCAACTACAGCAGTCGGCACGCCGCAAAGCATTCCAGACGAATTGCTGGAAAATACCACTGCCAAGGGATCACCGAAATATTCCACAACGACAACTGCCAAAGTAATTGAATCGACGACGGCACTATGAACATCGTGACCCTTTATCCTCACCGTAGACTTTTTCAGCTGTTTTATGTCCTGGTGTTTCTCGTCGTGGCAAGCATAGGAATTGTGGCTAGCACTCCTCGCGCTCACGCTGCCACTTGTCCTATTGAAAGCGTACCTATTTCAGGGTACGCGTGGTCCCAGTATTTGGGGGCCATAAATTTCAGTGGTAGTACGTATGGGGTCTGTGAAAATACTACAACCGGGGTACTCTCTGGTTACGCGTGGGTGCAGGGACAGGATTATCTTGGATGGGTCACATTTAATTCTGACCAACTAATCAGCTGTCCTACTGCACCTAACTGTGATGCGGAAGTTGACGTAAAAAATGGCGGGAGAATAACAGGGTGGGCTCGAGCGTGTGCGGCGTACTCCGATACAGATCCTACGGCAGCCTGGAATCAAAATCTATGCAATCCAGCTTTCGACATCCTCGATCCTGGTAGTGGTGGATGGGATGGTTGGATCCATTTGTCTGGAACCGCTGAAGACGGGACGACCTACGGTTGGGTACAAGATACCACCTGTGCATGGCAGAATTATGCGTGGGGTTCTGAAAACATCGGCGCAATTCACGCGAAAGGCACAGCTCAAGACGGAACCACATACGGTATCTCAGGGCCGCGTAATAATCCAGCATGCGCCTCGGCGCTTCCTGATCTCATTGCGGGCCGCATCTCTCCAACTGCAGTAACCGCAGGTATTGGGAGTCCCTTTTCCGCTCAGATCTCAAACATTGGTGACGCAGCAACCGGTTCCGGCTTCACGAATCTCTTCCAAGTCGCTGCTGATTCATCTGGGACCAGGGCTGCCTTCGCTGGCACCGATCCCTCGTCTGCTCTTGCCGCCCGTTCCTCTGGCACTTCAGGATTGAGGAGCTACACATTTAATAACCCCGGAATTTACTACATGCGTGCCTGTGCCGATAAAAGTTCAGCAGGAAATGTCGGCGTGATTACTGAGGCACCGCCGCAAGCAAATGAAGAAAACAATTGCGGGGAATGGACTCGCATCGATGTGACGGCTCCGATAGCGATGCCTCCTCCAGGACCGGGAGCGCATATTTACGCTGAACCGACGCGTGTACCAAAAGATAGCACAACGGTCATCACCTGGGAGTCGTCAAACACGACATCCTGCAGCATAACCAACAACAGAACCGACACGACTTGGTCGGGAACGATGAATATGAATCCCGGCGAGACAAGTGACCCTATAACCGCACAGACAATATTCAGAATAAATTGTACAGGAAGCGATGGGACTACTGCTTCAGACGAGGTAACCGTCAATATTCTGCCCGCTTTCAAGGAATTTTGACCCTGCAGGAGTTCGTACTAGCGCGTTGTCCACCCCTAAACGCCGTTCGGGCTGAACTGGCTCTATATCAAGATATAATCAAATTAAATGGATTCTAGGGTCAAAATCGCTTTGGCATTACTGGTAATCGGTATCGTGGCCGCTGCCGGTGTTTACACAGCGACAATCTGGAAACCGGGGGCGAGTGAGGAGCTATCCTCAGTCGAACGAGTTCAGATGCTGGAGGGTCGGGTAGCAGACCTCATTAAGACCAATGATCCTATCGAATGTGAAAAGGCGAAAGATATTAACATCGGCAGTGTCTCATATCAGACTGTATGCGAAGGGAATATCTATATGAACCTCGCCGAGCAAAAAGGCGATGTGTCGTACTGCGATAAGCTCGACAACGAGCTATTCCCGATAGATTTGTGCAAAAGTAACATCATCACGCAGAAGGTACATGGAGCGACGAGCCCGATCATCTGCGATAGCGCAGGCTCTCAGGAACTAAAGGACTCCTGTCTCTTTCAGTATTGGTCAAAAGCGGCTGTCGATGGGAATGATGCTAGCGTGTGTGCCAAGGTCCCGATTCCGCGTGGGGTGGGCGTATGCAAAGACAGTGTTTATATAGAACAAATATCGGAAGGGAAGAAAGTGGACTGTTCTAATTTCTCAAAGGACGGAGAGCAGGACTGTAAAAGTTATTACACGATCATCTCTAGCAAACCCGCTTCAAATGCCGCGTGCGTAACCCTAGCGAACCCCATATTGCAAAGCCTCTGCAATAAAAACATCCAATGAAATTGAATTCCTCAACGTCTTCTATTGTTTACAGAATACTCATGGCGACTTTCGCTGCCTTGTTGTATGTGACGCCAGCTTTTGCGTCTCAAGATGTCATTACGACTGGCTATTCAGGAGACTTGCAGAGCGTTCTTCCAAACTGGAATCCGGCGACAAATCCAGATGCTATTCTCGACGTCTCAACGAATGCGGACTATGGGAACCAAGTGATCCCTTTTGGCAGTTCTCTCTATGTGGGGGGTTATGGTTACAGCTCAGTATATCCTTGGGGATTGATTATCAAGTTCGATACGCCATCAGGACGCAAGCAATGGTTGGTAAACAATAATATCTTCCGTGAGTTTCGAGCCATGGCCGTGGATTTAAGTGGAGATATTTATACCGGATTCACTTCTAGCGCGTATTCTCGCAAATTCGCTAAATATTCTGGAAGTGACGGCTCAACCATGAGTGGTTGGCCGAGACAAGAGCGCACTAAATGTGGTTATGCGAATGCCGAAGCAAGCCTGGTAGTAGAAAACGGAATGCTATATGCCGGCGGCGGCAATTACGGTCCTTTTAGTGGCTCTCCAATCATATGCAATTATTGGAACTGGGAGCTGTTCGCGACTACGACAGGAACTCCTACCGCCAAAAGTACTTCAGATTATTGGACGTACGAATATCAGAGCGGATATATGTCTATGTTCACCACCCAGGGCAATGGAAGTCTAGCCTTGGGATCGTATCAGGGCAATCGCTATTTATATGCGTTTGGACAAGCGTGGTCGAACAGTTTTTCTCAGGCCTATAACACGATTCGATACAAAATTAATGCAGGCGTTATTGATACAACTCCAGACCCTGTCTGGGGCAAAAAAATAGAATCAGCAACATATCCGATGCAAATAGCCGTCGATGACAATCCTTCCAATTCCACCTATGGAAATGTGTACATTACGGGATATGTATCTGGCCCCTACGCGATGTGGATTTACTACACTGTTGCATACGATGCGGCGGGAAATAGGAAATGGATAGCTTCTGAGAGATATGCGGACGGCAGGTCATATGTGAATCCGCCACAACATAACCAGGCCACCGCTATTGCCATATCGCCCGATGGCGGTTCAGTGTATGTAACGGGGAAGTCGTTTGGTGACTGGACCAATCATTTCTATACAATTCGATACAACACTGCAAATGGAGCGGTGCTTAATCGTTCTGTTTCCAATTTTGGCTTAAAGGAACAACCGCTTGGTATAGCAGCAACTCCGAGTGGCGTGTATATCACAGGATACGTACCGCTCGATACCGCGACTAATAATAAGACTAATCTGAACGCGTTTGCGGTCACTACGAATCCAACGTTGCTTCAGCAAGGAGGCGATATAACTATCTCGGGACAAGTTAAAAATACGGGACTTTTCACAGCGAGACCGTTTGCGGTTCAATTTTGCGTGGACTCAGCCCAGATGAGTGATTGCACAACGACGGCGGCGCCGAATATAAAATATTCCACAACGACACGGGCGCTCCCCGTCGGCACCCTAAATATTAAGCCGGCCACCATTTCAACGCAGGGACTATCAGGAGCGAATCACACACTCACCATGTGCGTCGATCCTTATAATGTCGTTACGGAAACTACTCCGCCTGGGAAAACTGATAATTGTAAACAAACAAATTTCACTCTTCTCGTGCCGCCTGATGTAACACTCCGCGTTAATGATAAATTGGAAGAAACAATCAATCCTAAAGAGTCAGCCACACTCTCTTGGAACGCAACGAACGCGATTTCATGCAAGAACGCAGTTGACGGCGGTATGCCAGCAATCAGCGGCACAAACAGCAGTGCCTCAACGGGTTCTCTAACTGATCCTCGCTATGATTATCAAATCTCTTGCACCGGTGCTGGTGGAACAGGCCTTTCAAATATTGTAACGGTCTATGTGCTGAATCCGCAGGCCTCTATTACGGCTACTCCAGACCGCGTGCCAAAATGGGGTTCCTCGGATATTAGATGGTCCGCGACTGATGTAACGGACTGTTCTATAACTCAGAACGGCGAAGCGTGGAAGTCACTTACCGCAGATGAGAATAAAGTCATCGCAGGGGAAGAAACGGCAACTAATATTTCGGTGAAAACGGAATATGTCATGAGCTGCAACAACGGACTTGCGACCGCGACGGCCTCCGTAACGGTCAACATACCCCCCACCTACCAGGATTTCTGATCTCGCTGTCCGTAACGGGCATGAATTGTGTTTGAAGTCACCGCGTGTTAGTATCGCGAGATGAAAAAGGATATTCACCCCGACGGTTATCGGCCAGTCGTGTTCGAGGATGCCGCCTCAGGCGCGCAGTTTCTTATTGGATCGACCGTAGAGACTACCGAGACCGTAAAATATGAAGGAAAGGAATATCCGAAGGCAAACGTAGAAATCTCGAGCAAGTCGCATCCATTCTATACGGGTGAGGACCGCATGCTTGATAAAACTGGTCGGGTAGAACGCTTCAAGCAGAGGGCAGCGAAGAAGAAGTAATTCACATGGACTACGCGGACTACCTACGCGGATTAAAAGAAAAAAAGGAGAATCCAGACGCACCACCGAGTTCGGTCGTGATGGAGTTGCGTGCCGGTGCTGGCGGCGATGAAGCGGCTATCTTCGCCCGCGATTTGAAGGAAATGTATCAGAAATATGCGGAGAGCAGGGGGTGGAAGACACGCATCATCGACGACCTGACGCTTGAGATAGCCGGGGAAGGAGTCTACGATGCTCTGCGGTATGAGACTGGGGTGCATCGCGTACAGCGGGTGCCGCTCACCGAGAAGTCGGGTCGCATTCATACCTCAACGGCATCAGTGGCTGTGCTGCCGATCCGTGCGAAGTCAAAAATACAAATAAATCCCGCCGATATCGAGATGGAATTCTCGAGAAGCGGCGGGGCAGGTGGGCAGAACGTGAACAAAGTCGAAACGGCAGTGCGGCTCATCCACAAGCCGACCGGTATCGACGTGCGTTCGTCCTCGGAGCGGAGTCAGCAGGCGAACCGAGAGAAAGCGATGCAAATCCTCTCTGCGAAGCTCGAACAGCTTCATGAAGAAGAGGAGGCCGAGAAGCATGCTGCCGAGCGCAAGGCGCAAATAGGCACCGCCGATCGTTCCGAGAAAATTCGCACCTATAATTACCTCCAGGATCGTGTTACTGATCACCGTTTGAAGGAGTCCTGGCATAACTTGCCGAAGCTTCTCGCGGGCGACATCGGCGACATTATCGAGGCGTTACGAGTCGCTTCGCAACTTGCGTAACAGCCGCTGTTCGGGTACAGTAGCCCTGTAATGACGGCAGGAATCGACACGGCAGAGCTGAAGCGCCTCTTCGATACAGGGGCGCATTTCGCGCAGGTGAAGAGTCGTCGCCATCCAACGATGCAGCCCTACTTGGTGGGCACGAAGGGTAGGCAGGAGATTATTGATCTTGTGAAAACCGTCGAGCAGCTAGAAGCCGCGAAGGCGTTGGTGTCGACACTCGCGAAAGAGGGCAAGACGATCCTCCTCGTCGGCGGAAAAGTCGAAGTTGCGGCACTGGTAAAAAAGGCGGCGCAAGAAATACATGCGCCCTATGTTGCAACGCGCTGGCTCGGCGGCACTATTTCTAATTGGACAGAAATAAAAAAACGCATCAATCGACTCGTCGAGCTCACGGATATGACGACGGTTGGCACGCGCGCCTCGCAACACACTAAACTTGAGCTCGTGCGTCTCGATCGCGAAAAGAAGCGGCTTGAGGAGCGGCTTGATGGCATCACCACCTTAGAGAAGCGTCCTGATGCGTTACTCGTTGTCGATACGAAGCACGAGAAGCACGCCGTGAAAGAAGCGAATGATGCGGACATCCCGGTTATCGGCATTATGAGTTCAGACTGCGCTCTCACCGATGCTGCGTATCCGATTGTTGCAAATGATGCATCTCGCGAGACCGTGAAGCTTATTTTGAGCGAACTGATCGAGGCATTCAAAAAGGGGCAGGTTAGCTAGCCTGGTCCGTGCTATGATGTTTTAGATTACTTTGTGGCCACCAGTATGGATATCACCACCGACAGTATCAAGAAACTTCGTGAAATGACGAGTGTTTCTGTCATGCAGTGCAAAAAAGCACTCGAAGAGGCAGACGGCGACCTCGCAAAAGCCGAAGTGATTTTAAAAAAGCACTCGGCGGCTACTGCCGAGAAGAAGGCGGATCGAGAGCTAAAGGCGGGTTGCATCGGGAGTTATATTCACGACGGGAGCATTGGCGCGATGGTGCTTGTTTCTTCTGAGACCGACTTTGTCGCCAAGAATCCAGATTTCGTCGCGTTCGCTCGGGAGATCGCGATGCAGGTCACTGCGACTGATCCAAAATATGTGTCTATGGAAGAGATCCCCGCTGAAGCGAAGAACGCTGCCGTAGCCGTCTTTGAGAAGGAAATCCAAGGCAAGCCCGCGGACATGCAGGAGAAAATTATGGAAGGGAAGATATCAAGTTATTTCCGCGAGCAAGTTCTACTTGAGCAGTCTGCCATTAAGGATGAGAGTAAGATGGTTAAGGATCTATTGAATGAAGCGACACAAAAGTTCGGCGAGCGCGTAGAAGTAACTCGGTTTGTGCGCCTCTCGGCACGTTAATCTCATGATGTATCTCATTCCCATCGCCATTTCGATCGTGCTCTTCATAGCGTTCTTCGTGCTCACGTGCTACGAAAGTCGCCGCGGCGGACGGTTCTTCACGCCGATGCGAGAACGCCTCGACGAGACCATCGGACGCCTCGGGTTCATCCTTACACATGTCGATTTTGCCGCATTCCTGCGGGATGAAACGCGCCATCTCATAAGCCGCGCAGGACACGCCGCGGCACATTTGTCGCTCCGAGCGGTGCGTTCGGTTGAACGCGTGCTGACCCGCCTGGTCCGTTACTTGCGCATGCACCACACGATCGACATGCGGCCGGGCGAGAATACGCGTGAGTTCGTAAGAACGCTGTCCGATTTTAAAGATAGCCTGAAGGAAACACGTCCTGAAGTTCCAACGATCCTTTAGAATCTGTGCCGCGCCGTAGCTCAGTTGGTGGAGGGCCGATGGCCACTTTTGTTATTAACGATTCGTGCGGTAAAGTGGGGCAGTTAGTTTGCCGCCTTAGCTCAGTTGGTAGAGCAACGCTTTTGTAAAGCGAAGGTCCCCAGTCCGAGTCTGGGAGGCGGCTCAAAACTTAATTTATTACAGTGGTACTTGGAGTGCTCGTTGCGAGGGCGCCTTTCGGGAATTGTTTCTCGAGATCAGCGAGCGAGGTGAAGCCGTATGAATATTTCCCGTTGATGATAAACGCTGGAAGCGTATTTTTTACTTTATCGACGGCAATGAGCGTCTTCAATGCGCCTAGATCGAGGTAGTAGTCAAAGGAATAGACGCGCAGCTTCGGATACGTATCCCGCAGATATGAGAGTGCATATCCTGCTTTTTCACAATCGCTGCAATCGCCCTTATTACTATAGAAGTAGAGGACGGTTACTGGCTTCGTGCCGCAGGCCGCTGCGAGTTTTTTATTGATGAGATAGTCGCGAATCTCGAGTAGGTAGTATTGCTTCTTCAGCTGGATGACGCGTGCGTCGCTGCTGCCAAGCTGGTCTTCCGTAAATGAGAGGCGATTTCCCAAATCCGCAAGCTCGCTCGACAGAGTTGTCGAGGAGGCCGTACTGTCGCACGGCGCCGCCTCAAGCAGAGAGAATTGGGTCTCAAGTGAGAATGTCTCTGTCGAGATCGTATTTTGTATAGTCTCGATTTCAGCGAGACGAAGCCGATCGAGATAGCCAACGGCATAGATTACGGTCGCAACAATCAGGATCGTCATGCCAAGCGCTATGAGTATATTGCGTGTGAAAATCGACATAGAAATATCGACTAGCGCCAGGTATTAGCCGTACCGCGTGCGACATCTGCAACGGATCGTATGAGCCATAATGGTGACACAAGGCTGTATATAACCACATACAGAACGATATTGGTCAGCAGCGTTCCCGATGTGTTTGATAGGCGCTTGCCGACGACGATGAGCGCAATAACAATAGCGATGAGAACGCCAGAAAGTAGGGCAGTGGCCGAGTACGGCCAGTAAAACAGGTTAATCGCGCGCGGAGTCATAAGGTATGCGATAGGAATGCCGCTTGTTGTCGCGATAGCGTGAATAGTGTTTTGTACAAACTGTACAATCGCATTGCCGAACATGCCGATCGCGAACACGACCGAAATTAAAGAGAAGGGCAGTATAATGAGTCCAAGCGCGCCGCGCTTGCGGTTGCCGACGAGGTCGCGGTAATCATAGAGCACATTTCTGAGGAATCCTGTATTCCATCTCGTGCGCTGTTTGATGAGTTTTGTGAGTGTATCTGGCGCTTTAGTATAGACGCGTGCGCGGACCGCATTCTCAATGCGATATCCCGCGCGCTGCATGCGCAGCGCCATTTCCATGTCTTCAGTCAAATAGGCGTGGCGAAACGGTCCAATATTCTGGAACACCTGCGGTCGGTAGAACGAAAACGGTCCAGGAGTCACGTAGAGACTATTCGTCGCCGATAAAATGTGGCGCATCGCATTGCCGAGTTGGTATTCGACCGCTTGCATGCGCTCGAGGAGCGTGTGCGGCTCGTGGACGGACATGGAGGGCGCCGCCGCCATCACATCTTCCTCATCGAAGCAGGTAATCATCTCGCGGAGCGCCTTCGGATCGACGAAAGAGTCAGCGTCGAGACAGCCGATGAGTTCTGCGTCTTTGGCATGTTCGATGCCCAGGTTCATCGCGGTATGCTTTCCCCCGTTCTCTTTTTTTAAGATTTTAATTTGTGCATTGTCTGCATAACGCATCATCGTGGAGTAGGTAGCATCCGTTGAGCCGTCGTCGACGAGAATTATGGAGAGTTTTTCCCTCGGATATTCAAGCGCGAGCAGCGACTCGATGGTGCCGCCAATCGTCGACTCCTCGTTCCAGCAAGGGACGATGACCGCTACTTTTGGGGTTTTGCTACTCGCTACTCGCTCGCGGCTTGTCCGCGCCGGATGCGACAGCAACGTGACCAATAAAAATGACTCGAAAAAAATCGTGAGAAATAGGAATGGATAGGTTACCACCTCAAGGCTCATAACTCGTGAACTATAGCATGAAACCTGGTTTTAACGAATCGCTGCGTCGAAGTTCCTAACGGTAGCATCCTCAAGCTTTTTATGGAGTGTATTTACCTCATCATTCGTAAAGGTCTTATCAGTGCTGCGATACGTAATTCGGTAGGCGTAACTCACTTTATCGCGCCCTAATTTCTTGTCATTTTCATACGTGTCGAGAAGTTCCATCTGCTCGACCAAATCGCCGACAACGTCGCGTACGAGATCGAAATAGTTATTCGGTATGAAACCTTTCGCGACGACGAAAGAGATATCGCGGACGACGGCCGGATATTTGCTGACCTCCTTGAATTCGTGCCCGAGCACGAGTTGCTTCTTAACGCGATCATCCGCTGACCAGAGCAGCCGAATATCGGGGAGCTTCATGCTAATAATGGCCAATCGCTCGAGTCCGAAGCCAAATGCCCATCCGTTGTAGCCCGCAATGCCCATCTTCTTTAGTACACTCTCCTTCGGCATACCGCCGCCTAAGATCTCGACCCACTCATCGTTTATCTTCACTTCTACTTGCAACGATGGATCAGTGTACGGGAACGTATCGTCCAAGAATCGGTATTTAGTCGATTCGCCAAAGACACTTTGCACTATCTCTGACAGCACATCTCGTAGGTCATCGAGCTTGAGTCTTTTCTGGTCGTTCGGTACTAAGTACCATCCTCCCATTTGATGGAAGATGTTGAGGTGTCTGCGATCTATTTCATCTTTGCGATATACCTTGCCATAACAGAGCGCGCCGAAGGATTCATTTCTAACTATGCGTTCCTTGATCTCCGGCTGATTCAAGTAGTAGTACCAGAAGACCGTGTCGTGGGTCCGCAGAATGTTCTCCTGATCGACATAATACGTGTCCGAGGTTGAACGGGCGGGGTGACTAACAGGAAAGTCGAAGAGGTCGAAGCTCACACTGGCAGGGACAATCTCCGGAATCTCGATATCATCAAAGTCCTTTACGACTGTCAACGCCTTTACGCGTTTAACTATCTCCGCGAGCGGGCTCGATGGAGTCCGCGACAGATCAGGCATCGTCAGGTATCGCTTGATTCGTGCTGCGTCAACGTCTGTACGCCTTTCCAATTCTGACCTCAGACGTTCTTCCTCGACTCTCGAAATCCGTATATCCATTGCGCCCTAGTCTAGCAAATGATCAAAGAAATAAAAGTCTCCTCATAACCAATCTCAGGAGGCCTCGAAACCCGTTACTCTTCCCTCCGCTATCGGGCGGCTTTCGTTTTTTATGGAGGAAATCGCTTTGATTTTGTGCTATACTGAACACAACCGGAAACGGCTATTTTTATGGCTGAAACAGTCGGAAAAGAGACAAAGAAAAAGGCCTACGATGCCTCGTCTATTACCGTCCTCGAGGGGCTCGAGCCGGTCAGGAAGCGCCCGGGGATGTACATCGGGACCACGGGTCCCGACGGTCTCCATCATCTCGTTTGGGAAATTTTTGATAACGCCCGTGACGAGGCGATGGTTGGGCGTTGCGATGATATTGAAGTAGCACTGCTTCCTGACGGCTATGTGCGCGTTGCCGACAATGGCAATGGCATCCCGGTCGGCATCCACCCGAAGACAAAAGTCTCTGCGCTCGAGACGATCATGACGACACTTCACGCGGGCGGCAAGTTCGACAACGAGGCATACAAAGTATCCGGCGGCCTGCACGGCGTCGGCGCGTCAGTCGTGAATGCGCTCTCCGAGCACACGAAGGTTGTCGTGCATCAAGATGGCGGCATGCACGCGCAAGAGTACAAAATCGGCAAGCCCTTGGCGAAGGTGAAGAAGATCGGCACGAGCAAGGAGCACGGTACAATCGTGCTTTTCAAGCCAGACGTCACTATATTTAAAGAGGGCGTGGAATGGAATTGGGAAAAGATAGTCACGCACCTGCGCCAGCAGGCATATCTCGTGAAGGGTGTTCGTGTCTCGGTGGTCGACGCGCGAGAAAATAAAAATGCATTTGAAACAGACACCATCTTCTTGCGCGTACAGGAGCTCGGTGTTCCCTCGATGACCTTCTATTTCGAAGGTGGATTGAAGTCTCTTGTCGCTTTCCACAATAAACACCAAACTCCGGTACATAAAAACATTTTCTACGTTGAGCGCGAGCAGGACAAAGTAGTTGTCGAGGTTGCGTTGCAGTATATCGACGATATCACGGCGCGCATCACGGCATTCGCGAACAACACCTATAACGCTGAGGGAGGCACGCACATCACGGGCTTCAAGACCGCGCTCACGCGGTCGTTAAATACCTACGGCCGGAACGCGAATATCTTAAAAGAAAAGGACGAAAACTTTACCGGGGATGATGTGCTCGAGGGAATTACGGCCGTTATCTCAGTGAAGCTTCCCGAGATTCAATTCGAAGGACAGACCAAAGCGAAGCTCGGGTCGGTAGAAGCGCAAGGCGCTGTCTCGACCGTGTTTGGTGAGGCGTTAAACGCTTTTCTTGAAGAGAATCCTGATGACGCTCGCGCGATTATCAATAAAGTTCTTCTCGCGCTCAAGGCGCGTAAGGCTGCAAAAGCCGCCAAGGATTCGGTCTTGCGCAAGGGTGCTCTCGAAGGCATGACGCTTCCGGGGAAACTTGCCGACTGCCAGACCAAGAGCGCCGAAGAGAGCGAGATATTTATCGTCGAAGGAGATTCAGCCGGTGGCTCGAGCAAGCAGGGCAGGGATCGTCGCACGCAGGCGATATTGCCGCTCCGCGGTAAGATCCTGAACGTCGAACGTGCTCGCATTGACCGCATGCTCGCGTCGGTCGAGATCCGCGCACTCGTGGTCGCGATGGGCACGGCTATCGGCGATGTGTTCGATATTTCTAAGCTTCGCTATCACAAAATAATTATCGCAACCGACGCCGACGTCGATGGTGCGCACATCCGCACACTGTTGCTCACGCTCCTCTACCGACATTTCCGTCCGATCATCGACGGCGGCTTCGTCTATATCGCCCAACCACCGCTTTATAAGATTACAAAAGGGAAAGCCATTGCCTATGCCTATTCTGACCAAGAAAAAGCGAGGATAATAAAAGAATTTGGGGTTCAACCGACTGAAGTGGTAGAGATCGGTGTAACAGACAGTGAGTTGTCGGTTGAAACGGGAGCGGCAGAAGAAACCGAGACGACATCTACAAGGAAGTCAGCAAAAGTAAATATCCAACGCTACAAAGGCCTCGGCGAGATGAACCCGAGCGAGCTGTGGGAGACTACGATGGATCCCGCACGGCGCGTCTTGAAGCAGGTACACGTCGAGGACGTCGAAGCGGCGGATCGCATTTTCGATATTTTGATGGGCACCGATGTTGCTTCGCGCAAGAGCTTCATCCAATCGAACGCGAAACTCGCAAATTTGGACGTGTAGAACCCCTGCTCGGTACGCCCTCCTAATTAATTGATCGTAAGATTTACAGAGATGTTGTTGTTCGCAGTATTTGATTCCGTGAATGTATGGTCCGGATTTAGAGTAATTGAAAGTTCTTGTTTTTCTCCGCTGCTCGCCTGGTCGAAACCGAGTGTGTAGTCGATGCTGTCGCCCGGATTGAGGACTTGCTGAAGGGGTGACTTATAGGTAAACGATCGACGAGTTGGAACCGACGCATTGAAGCGCCATCCACCGCTCACGTTGGTGCCGATATTCTTAACGGTGAATTTAATGGCAGGTCGGCGGCCAGAAGGCACGCTCGAATCCGCGACAAAGGAATCAGTCGACTCGCTTTGCAGATAGCCGATCGCACTGATGGTCACTGCGAGGTCCGGAAGACCATAGAGCACGGGCGCTGCAGGCGCCGATCCGTTAATGGGATAGGTGACCGTCGTCCTCGTGCCAGGAGCAGTTGATCGAGATGGTGGTGGGGAAGTAGTTGTTGCCGTCGTTGCTTGCGGTGAGCCTGTCGAACCCGTCGTTGAAGAAGCATTACCGAAAGAGATAACCGTCGATGACGCTGTCGGGACCACAGAGATGCCCGGTGCTGGGGTTGGAGTAAAGAGTGAACCGACATAGACGGCCGCAGCACCGATATTATTCACGGCCGCTGGCACGTAACGCGAGGAATAAATAGCACCCCACACGCCTAACACCACGAGCGCGACGAAACCAATTACCGCAAGGGTGTTGATGGCCGACTGGCGGTACGGTCTGCTGTTTTCGGGAATATTTTTTGTTTCCATAAGACGATTAATACATACCACGGACAGGTTTTCATGTCAAGCAACGAGAAACTTGACAGAAACACTGTGATGCGGTATTAATGAATAAGACTATATGGACAAGATTGTCGAATTCACCGTCCGACTGGTCGGCGGCACGCGGCTGGCGTATGCGAGGAAATGGAGCTTCCTCGGGCTTTTTGCGGTGGTGTTTATCGCGAGCGTGTTTGTACTCGCTGTGTTTGACCTCTTGCCCAATGCTCCTTCTACTTCCATCACAAACGCACCGGTCGCGGTGAACTCCGTCGGGACAGTTTCTTCAATGAACGCTGAAGTGCCAGTGAAAATAGAAATTCCTTCACTCACGCGTGTTGCCTCTATATCCAATCCTGATACGACCGATATCGCCGCCCTCGATACATTGCTTCTCTCGGGTGCCGTGCGATATCCGACATCCGCGAAGCTCGGTGAGAGCGGAAACATAGTGCTCTTCGGTCATGCAAGCTATCTGCCGGTGGTGAACAATCAGGCGTATAAAACATTCAACGGTATCCAGAAGCTTTCGCATGGCGATGTTATCACGGTCTATTCATCTGATGCAGTCTATACGTATGCCGTACGGACTGTTGAGAAGAAGAGCGCAGATGATGGCGAGATTGCGCTTTCTGGCACCGGTCGCGTGCTTACACTTGTGACCTGCAATTCTTTTGGCGCGAAAGAAGACCGTTTCGTGGTAACTGCTGACTTTGTTGAAAGTCATTCGTTCGGAGCGTAAGCTCTGCTCGGGTGACTCTCCGCAAGGAGGGTGGGATAACTGATCTTTGATCCGAGACAAACCACACACTATGCCCATGCCGCACGGCGGCTGACGAAAGGAGATAGATGATGTTTAGGACTCGATCGAGAGGTCGGAAGATCCTGGCAGCTGTTGCCGCCGCGTCAATCATCGCGGTAGCAGCCGTCGGACTTTTCGAATCCGGAAAGCAATTCTTGTCGGCGCTGAAGCCGACTGCAACGCCGACGGTGGAACCGACGCTATCCGCGCCGTCTCCATCACCGACGGTGATCGCTATGCCGACGCCGACAACAGTGACGGCAACGGCGCAGAAGAAAGTCTCGAAGAGGTCGGGTGGTGTTCAAGCCGCGGTTATCGCACCGCAGCCGCGACCGGCAACGGCCGCTACTCCTGCAAAGGAGTGGAAGAAATGGAACGCCGCACCGTACGCCACCTCGTTTGTGGAGGCGTGCACGAAAGCGCCAGCCACTATCGATGGCTTCAACCTGCCGCTAGCCGTGAAGGCTGCGCTCAAGCAGAAGATCGGCGCGAACTGCATGGGCGGTGTCGATGTGTGGCTCCCCCCGCACATGAAGCTCGAGCAGATGATGAGCGGAGGCGCGAAGCCGCACGTGATGAATAACGTCGCTGTGGCAGAACTACCGGTCAACACTTCGCCCGATGGGCGACCGTACCGAAAGGGATCGGTCGCGGAGACGGCGAAAGCAGCGGTGTGGTATGTGGAGTACGGAGGAGAGAAATTTGCGTTTTACATTCCGTACGTCTGCTACAACCTCGCGTGGGGACTCGCATCCGGCGAACAGTGCGTGGAACTTCCATTCAATGCCCCAGTGCGTGGGTTTGTGCGGTGGGGTGTCGCAAGTTCTTTAGGTCCGTTGCCGCCGAGCAACTGCAATGCGCAACGGCAAGGTGATGGTCCGTGGACCGCATGGGTGGGAGAATGCGATGACTGTGTTCCTCCCAATGATCTCTTCGAAATGCTGGGCAGTAAAGTGCGCGTCCCACATAAGTATCTCTACGGTGTAACCGAGAATCGTCAAACACTCCGATTCTCGACGGCCGTTTGGACTCGCCTCGTCTACATTTGCGAAGAGGACGAGCGAGGGGCACAGTCCTGCGGCGTATACACTCGACCTCAGGATTGGGAGGGAAGGTATCGCGTTCCCATTGCGGACACCATGTGGGTGTGGGACACCGACAGCTGTACCGATTGAACGTGCAGGTGGCGACGAGGGAGCAAGGCTCCCTCGTCGATCCACCATTTTCGTACGCTCCGACAATGAATGGAGGAGCAAGGGGTAATCATTTTACTATGACCAATATTACAAAAATAGTCGCATATCTCGACAAACGACCGATACGGACGGGTTTCTTTGCTGTGCTCGCGACGGTGACGATTGGCATATCAATCGCATTCGCGACTAGCCTCACGACGCCGGCGCAAGTCTATGCGCAGGTTGTTGGCCCACCGTGTTGCGTGCCTCCGCCTCCACCCCCTCCACCCCCTCCACCCCCTCCTCCTCCACCCCCTC
>Ga0209542_10000460_pt1 | contig 97845 bp, 102 predicted proteins | sample RifCSPhighO2_01_FD_184028 | JGI IMG/M metagenome (GOLD analysis project Ga0209542, IMG submission 184028) | Soil microbial communities from Rifle, Colorado - Rifle CSP2_plank highO2_0.1 (SPAdes) (version 2) | ecosystem: Environmental > Terrestrial > Deep subsurface > Rock core/Sediment ...
AAGAGTTGCCGGAAGTATCGTCAAAAGCGGTGGTGGCTATTTGAACATAGTATTCGGTGGAGTCGGTCAGGGTGACTGAAGGATTAACGGTGATGGTGGCGGTGCCGTCTCCGGTGACCAAAGCGCCGGCCACGTCAATAGTTTCCACCGTTGAGTCGTCGGAAGTTTGCTTGATGAGAATATTTCCAGTCTCTTGATTGACCGCTTCATCGAAGGTGATAACCAGGTTGGCGGTGGGCGAGACTCCAGTGGCGTTATCGGCTGGAGAGAGAGTGGAGACGGTGGGATTAGTGGTGTCGCCCGTCGTAAAACTCCAGGAAGTGGTATCGGTAATGCCGGCGTAAGAGTTGCCGGAAGTATCGTCAAAAGCGGTGGTGGCTATTTGAACATAGTATTCGGTGGAGTCGGTCAGGGTGACTGAAGGATTAACGGTGATGGTGGCGGTGCCGTCTCCGGTGACCAAAGCGCCAGCCACGTCAATAGTTTCCACCGTTGAGTCGTCGGAAGTTTGCTTGATGAGAATATTTCCAGTCTCTTGATTGACCGCTTCATCGAAGGTGATAACCAGGTTGGCGGTGGGCGAGACTCCAGTGGCGTTATCGGCTGGAGAGAGAGTGGAGACGGTGGGATTAGTGGCTTCCGTTTCCGCTCCCACCGCATAAAATGTGCTTGGCGAACTCTGATTATTGTATTCCGTAGTAATCCAGTCGGCTGATCTTATAATATTGGAAACCCTTGCCTCATCAATTCCACCATTCCAATCTCTGAGTCCAGCGCCTTGAGCGCCTATCATAAAAGGGTCGTTTGCATCTGTATCTAACGTAGCGCCGTTTGTTGTAGTCTGATACGTCACTTCTGAGCCGTTCAAATAGATATGGACGTTTGCCGCCGTGTTTGAACCGTCCCAAGTCATCAAAATATACTGCCACACATCAAGGGTAATTAAGCTGTTCGCCATCGTGCGCACTAGGAGCGTACCCCCGGTGTGGGCAAATCGCAGGGCATTCGTCGTCCCAGACAAAAAACGCCAAGTCCAACCGACACTACCAACTTTAGAAACTATAATTCCTTCATTGCCTTCACCCATAGTATTAGGATTAATCCAAGCAGAAATGGTTACACCGCCGCCAGCTTTCAGATTATCTAGAGAAGAACCGGATCCACAATCAAGTAAATCATCCACCCCGTCAAAATTCGCTCCTCCGTCTATCTGGCTACTTACCGCAACTGCTTCAGAGATAGTGCAGTCATTGGGGTTTGAGGTGGATTCGTTGGCAGTCAAGGTTGTGCCGTTCGGTAAGTGCCACACGCCTTTATAATTTGTGTCCCAAACAGACGAGGCTGTGCTTTGAAAAGTAGTAACACTGGAGTCGCCATAGCACATATAAAATACTGTATCGCCAGTGGTATCGTGTTTAAGTGTGCCAGCATTGACCCAAGCAATGAGTTCTCCTGTTGATGCTGTATATTTCTCAACCTCCCACGCTGTTACTTTGGTTGTGCAGGCGGAAGTCGTGAAAAATCCAATATCATCCCCTTCTGCATCGGTAACATGCGCTCCTGCTCCGCTCTGATTCAGTCCAGCAACGGACACATCACAGGGAGCGGTTCCGTTTGCGCACACTAAGACTGGAAACGCTGCTTGGTCTGTATTAGGAACTTTTGCATCATCAACTGTAATGGTTCGGTAATAAGAATACGATGCTTCTACGTTGCTCGGAAAAACCAAAAATAAAAATCCCGCTACGACGAAAAAAAATGGTAGAAAAAGATGTTTATATAATTTAAATTGTAATCTCATTTATCTCTAGATTATATCATTATGTTTATATAAATACTAAATACAGAATAAATATATTATATAATGTGTGGATAACTTTTGAACTTTTTTGCGTTTAACGCGTTTTACTCATCTAATATTTCAAAATCATTTCCTTTTTTAGAAATAACTCCTCTTCGTCGAATGAAATAAACTGCTCTCACGCCGACACTAAGCAGAAGAATTAAAGTAATGATGAAAAGATACGAATAACTACTATTTTCTGGCGCCATGGCAATTTCTTCGCTAGGAATAGTCGTTATAGTCGTTAGGTCTTGCCTAACGATTTTGTCAGAAGCTTTTTTCAGAGTTGGTTTGGTTTCAGGCAGAGAAAGTGGTATGTATGAAATTTTATTTTCTTTCCCGGGTGTTGGTATTGCCTCTCGCCATGATCCATTTATTTTCTGTAAAGATTTACCATCGCCCCCGCCCCCAGAACTTGATTTATAATCATACTGGTCAACTAATAAATCTTCGTTTTTTATGGCCAAAATTTCGCCATCATTACTTAACGAAAAACTGGAGTCAAAAATTATCCCGGAAAAATTTGGCCAGTCAATTTTGAATTTAATAGGATCAGAAACAATTAACGCATATCCCTTCGCGGGAATATTTGCATCACCTTGTATCCATTTAAGTTTATGATTCGTCTCTGCTTCAAAAAATTTTAAAATGGATAAATCCGCCGGAGCGTCAGAATTATTAAAAACTTCAACCCACTCTCTGCCATCATCACTGCCGGTTTTGAGATCATACATTATTTCATTGATTTCAACATTCGCGAATGCAAAATGATATGAAAATAAAAAAAGAAAAAATGATAGAAATAAAATTATTTTTTGAGACATATTGTTTTTTTTCCTTATTTATTGCTATAATCATACCATGAAAGAAATTGATTTTTTAGCAATTGGAGATATTGCATTAGATGCGTTTATAAAAATAAAAGACGCGCATATACATTGCAAAATAGATACTAATGCTTGCGAGCTTTGTTTGCGTTTTGGAGATAAAGTTCCCTACGAATCAGTGACAGCGATTCCGGCTGTTGGCAATGGAGGCAATGCTGTCGTTTGTGCTGCGCGTTTGGGATTAAATTCTGCCATTGTTACTCATGTCGGAGAGGATAAACACGGTGAAGAATGCCTAGCTTCTTTAGAAAAAGATAAAGTCATAACCCAATATGTTAAAAAGGAAAAAAATAAACCCACAAATTATCATTATGTTCTTTGGTATGATATTGACCGCACAATTTTAGTAAAACATACAGAATTTAATTACAAATTTATCCAATTGCCGAAAGTTTCCTGGATTTATTTAACTTCTCTAGCCGGCAATACTCTTCCTTATCATCAAGAAATAGCTGAATATTTAAAAAATAATTCTGATGTAAAGCTTGCTTTTCAACCGGGAACTTTTCAAATAGAATTCGGCACTGAAAAACTAAAAGACATTTACGCGCGTACAGAAATATTTTTCTGCAACCTTGAAGAGGCGGAGAAAATTTTAGGAATAGAGAGTAAAAACATTTTAGAATTATCAAAAGGTATTGCAACTTTGGGTCCTAAGATGGTTTCTATAAGCGATGGTCCAAATGGCGCTTATTTTTATTTGAATAGTGAGCTCTGGTATCTTCCAATCTATCCTGACATTGCTCCACCTTTAGAACGAACAGGCGCGGGAGACGCTTTCTCTTCTACTATTACTGCCGCTCTTGCTTTAGGCAAACCTCCTCTTGAGGCCTTTGCTTGGGGATTGATAAACTCTATGTCTGTCGTTCAAGAAATCGGCGCGCAAAAGGGACTCCTCTCGCTTCCAAAATTGGAAGAATACTTAAAGAACGCGCCAGAGAACTATAAGGCGAGGAAATTATAAACAAACATCTTACATAGGAGTTTCCTATGTCATAGGAAACTCCTATGTAATCTATGTAATTTAAAAAGGATCAGCGCTAAGCCATTCAAATAGTTCATTCTTGTGATCTATTGGCTTTTTGAAGTAGTTTGGAAATTGAATGGGGTTTATAATTTTGAACTTTCCGCTCTGATATTCTTTTATGCTTGAGTATGGATAGCGCAATACGTAATGCAAAAGTTTTGTAGTTGCTTGACCCCTTTTTTCTCTCCAATTTTTGTCAACTAATTTTGCTGGATTTAAATGTATATATGAATAAAGATATTTTAGATATGTGTCTTTATTTGCATGAGTTGATTTAAAAACACCCTCATATAGTTTTCCAGTCCTTTTATATTTTTTGTTAAAATACATTGAATATCCAGTTAATAATTTGCGCATATATTTGGAAATCCCGTTTTCTATTTTTTCATGAACAAGAATATGGAAATGATTAGGCATTAAACAAAAAGCTCCTATATCAATAATGGTTTCTCCTGGTTCAAAAAATTCTCCGTTACCGACGCTTCTCAATGTAATACTTTTTTCTGTATTGCAAATGTACATTAAAAACAAAAAGTGATAGTAATCTTGTTGATCTAAAAAGATTATTCTTTTTTCAGTACCGCGATTATATAAATGATAGTATTCACCTGGAGCAAAAACTTGTTTTCTTAAAGCCATGTAATAAGTAGTATAGCATACTTACATAGGAGTTTCCTATGTATCTCTATGATGGCTATTTAGCTTTGCTTCTTAGGTTCCCATATATCCTATAGATAGTAGCCCCAAGTTTTAATATGATAAATACTATAACTATTATTAGTACATAGGGTGTCCCATCCGTAGATGACCCTAAATAAGCTTGAATTTTATCTGAATGTAGAAGAGCGAAAGCTATTACACATACACAGGTAAATACAGCTGTAGAAGTAATTTTTGTGTAAAAACTTTATTTATAATCATCATTACAAATAAAACCAAAAATGCTACTACAATATAAATATTTTGAGGCAATATAAAAAGAAATGATCCCCCAAAAGGAAGAGGAAAAATTGGTAAATTTAGTAGTAACCAATTTAGTAGTAACCAAAAACATCCAATCCAATTTAAAATTCTTTGTTTGTTCATGATTTTATATTTATATTATACTATTTTTTCTTGCTAACACTTTTTTTACTGCTTCTTTGATAGAATCTTTACCCATACCATAATGCTCTATGAGCTCATCTGGCGCGCCGGATTGTCCAAAATTGTCTTGTACGCCGATAAATTCTATTGGGACAGGATAATTTTGCGCGAGGACTTCTGCCACTGCCGAACCCATTCCTCCCGCAACTTGATGTTCTTCAACTGTTACTATTGCCCTGGTTTCTTTTGCCAGAGCCACTATCGCTTCCACATCTATCGGCTTGATGCTGGACAAATTCATTACTTTAATTTTTATTCCTTCTCCGCCAGCTGGCGGATTTTCTAATTCTTTGGCGGCAAGTATTGCGCGATACAGAAGCCCGCCGGTCGCAATTATTCCCACTTGCGCCAGTCCGACATCCGGCATCCAGTAGGTTTCCGCTTTGCCAATATTAAAAGGAGTCTCCTCTGTAGTGATGATCGGTGTTTTTTCTCGAGCCAAACGCAAATAAGCCGGCTTTCCGGTTTTCGCAAGCAAGAGTGTCGCTTTTTTGGCTTCTATGCTATCGCACGGACTAAGCACATCCATATTCGGCACCACCCGCATTAAAGCAATATCTTCAAGCATTTGATGAGTGCCCCCGTCGGGTCCGACAGAAATACCCGCATGCGAGCCCGCTATTTTCACCGGTCTATCGTTATAAGCTATTGTCGTCCTGATTTGTTCCCAATTACGCCCGGGAGAAAACATTGCATAACTGGAAATAAAAGGAATTTTTCCCATGGTTGCCATACCGGAAGCGACTGTTGCCAAATTTTGCTCTGCCACCCCAACTTCCACAAAACGCTCCGGAAATTTTTCTTTAAAAAAAATCATCTGGGTGGATTCGGTTAAATCCGCGCAAAGAGCTACGATATTGCTGTCTGCCTCCCCTGCCTTCACTAATCCTTCCCCAAAACCTTTTCGGATAGGCGCTTGTTCAACATCGGCATTGAAAATTTTTGGATTTAATTTTAAATTTGGATTTAACATAAATTCTACTGATGCTCACTTTTTATTTGTCCTCCTAGTGTTCTTAATTCTTTCAGAGCCATAGTGTAATCTTCTTTCGCCTTGCCACTATTAAGGTCATAACCGTGCCACTTATAATCCCGTTCAAATTCATGAACACCTTTGCCGGGTATCGTATGGGCAATAATAACTATCGGCTTTTCATACACCGCTTGCGCTTCTTCTACTGCTTCGTTTATAGCTCTAAAATCATGTCCTGAAACTTCTATTACATGCCAATTAAAAGCCCGCCATTTGTCCACTAGCGGTTCAAGAGGCATTGTGTCTTCAGTAAAACCGTCTATTTGTATATTATTTCTATCAACCACGGCAATTAAATTTCTTAATTTATTTTTTCCAGCCAGCATAATTCCTTCCCAAGAATTTCCTTCATCCAGCTCGCCGTCAGACATAAAACAATAAATAAACCTATCTTTATCTTTTTGATCCATTCTATCGGCCAGCGCCATACCGACAGCTTGTGAAAGTCCGAGACCGAGAGGCCCGGATGAAGTTTCAAGCAGGGGTAAATATTCTCGGTGCGGATGTCCTTGCAACCGAGTACCGAACTTGCGCAAAGTTTTTAATTCCTCAATGGGAAAGTAACCCACGTGCGCCATCGTTGCGTATAGCGCCGGACAAATATGACCGTTGGAAAGCACTAATCTGTCGCGTTCTTCCCAAGATGGATTTTTGGGGTCATGCTTTAGGATGTGGAAGTAAAAAAGCGTAAAAACATCCGCCATCCCAAGTGGTCCGGCTGTATGCCCACTCCTTGCTTCAATAAGCATTTCAATAACGGACTTACGAATATTATTCGCTTTCACTTCAAGTTCTTTAATTTTAGTGTCTGATAAAAATGCCATTACCTTAATTATAACTCCATTATGTTATAATGGCTATATATGGATCCCCAACCACCAATGACGCCACCAGAAAAAGGACCAGAAGCTCTAAGCTTTGAAGAATTTAGTGTCTATACTCCGGAAAATGGTCCGCGTTACATGAATTTTAGCTTATTTTTTGTGGACAGTTGGACTGGTGAAACCTATAGAAAAAGGGAATGTTATAAAAAATTTGCTGCTGAAAATCCTACTTTAGCAACATTATTATTTGAAAAAGTTAAACATCGAGATATGTCAAAAGGATTCGATGAAGCAATAAGACCATTTACTAAAGATTTTTATGAGGCCTATAAAATAATGTGTAAATATGTAGCATCCCCCTCTGATCCTTTTGCTTAGTAAACTACAAAAAGTCCTTAGGTTTTGCCTAACGACTTAAAAATATTTTTTATTTAACTAATAATTTTAAACCAAGACCGCTTGTTATTTTTTGGATAAATGAAAGAGTCGGATTAGTATTACCGGATTCAAAACGAGCAAGGGCAGATTGGGTTATCCCAATTTTTCTAGCTAAATTTCTTTGAGAAAATCCCTTTTTTGCACGAGCTAAAGCAAGCTTACTAATAATTTGAAATTCTGGTTGCATTTCAGCATAAGCTTTTCTTACACCTGGTCTTTTAAATAATTCTCTTTTTAAATCCGCTAATGTTTTCATGTTATGTTATGTATAATATCATATATGCTATCTTAGCGCAAGTACCTCAACCTGTGGATAGCCCTTTCTAGTTCTTTGGGTGGTATTTTTTGACTTTTTTTAATAAATGCATGCAGTATGTATATTTCATTCCCAAAGAAAGTACACAAAATTCTTACTGAAATTTTCCCCACAATTCTTAATTCGTAGATTTTTTTAGTTATTTTCTTTAACTTTGGTGACCCAAGGTACACTCCTAGCTGATCAAGAATTTCTAATAAACCGAAAATTTTAGTTGTTAAATTATCATCAAAAGATTTTATAAAATCATATGTGTCATTTTTTATAAATTTCACTCTATTCACTTTATTTTACAAATTTTTAAACCTCTCTATTGCGCCAATTATATCATCCGTGTTGAAAATTGCCGAACCGATAACTAAACGGTCAGCCCCCGCGCTTATAAGCGCGGGGGCCGTTTCAAAATTCACTCCCCCGTCAACGGAAATTACCGCATCGGGAAATTTCTCTTTTAGTTTTTTTATTTGATCAAAACACTTTTTATAAAAAACTTCTCCCTGCAAGCCGATTTTTTTTATTCCCATCACTTGCACAAAATCAATAGAATTAACTAAAGGAAAAATTTGCTCAGTGGGCATATCAGGATTTACGGCAATACCTATTTGAACAACATCGCGAACATAATTATCAATCCCTTCTAAAAAATGTTTAAATTCTTCCAAGCCACCCACTGCCTCGCCCACAGGGCTACGGTCGAGGGCTTCAATATGAAAAATTATTCTTTTTGGACCCAATTTAGCATAAATATCAAAATTCTCCACTGCATTGGCAACCATCAGATCAAGTTCAAAATCAACATCTTCCCAAAACGGCATTCCTTCCTCTTCATTTAAAATTTTTTTAAAATGTTCATCAAAATTATTATCTAAAAATTCGACATTATCCCTCGACTCCGCTCGGGATGAAAACGGCCAGCTGGCTGTTTTCACAAAAACTCCATCACAAATATCTATCTGAACAATAGGAATAATTCCGCGCACCAAGGCAATTTTATTTTTCAAATCTTCATAATTTTTCGGCAGAATAGCCGGAATTATTTCAGTCATTAATCCTTATTTGATCAATTTTCCCTAAACGACGAATATGTCTTTCACCTTCGCTAAAGGGAGTATTTAACCATAAATCAACGGCTTTCATCATTGTTTCTTCCGTTAAATACCTTGCGCCAAGAGAAAGAATATTTGTGTTATTGTGCTGTCTTGATCTGACTATAATGTCTGCTTCATCATCTACTATGCATTTTGATTGACCATAGTAAGCAACCGCTCTGATATGGGGAAATTTATTTGCGGTAATCGCCTCTCCTTCTCCAGTGGCGCCAAGGATAATACCTTTTACATTATTGGGGTCTTTGTAAACTTCACGAGCAACGGGAACAACAAAGTCGGGATAGTCGTCTCCCTCGTTATACTCATAAGCGCCCTTATCTATAATCTCATACCCCTGAGCTTTTAAAGAAGACATGAGTTTTTCTTTAAGCACATAGCCTGCATGATCTGTGCCAATAAAAATTTTCATACTATTTAATAGTTTTTCCAGTTTTGATAACATGATCGACCAATGTATATGCATACCCCATTTCATTATCATACCAACCCATCACTTTCACTAAATTCCCTCCGATCACTCGCGTCATTTTTAAATCAGCGATAGATCCATAACGACTTCCTAAAATATCAGACGAAACAAGATCTTCTTCTGTCGTGCTAAAAATGCCTTCCCATCTTTTGTCTTTTGCCGCTTTTTTAAAAATATCATTTACTTCTTCTTTAGAAGTATTCTTTTTGGAAATAAAAGTAATATCAACTATTGATCCAGCCAGTACCGGCACACGGATAGAAATGCCATCAAAGAGACCAGTGAGTTTGGTAAACGCTTTTGTCACCGCGATAGCCGCGCCAGTTGAAGACGGCACAATATTCTGCGCCGCCGCGCGACCTTCCCGAAAATCTTTTTTATTTGGTCCATCCACTAGTGACTGACTAGCGGTATAACCATGCACAGTATTTAATATTGCTTTTTCAATACCCAAACTCTCATCTAAAATAGCAATTAGGGGTGATGCCGCATTTGTCGTGCAAGATGCGTTGGATGTAATATCGCAAGCGCCGAATTTTTCTTCATTTACGCCCAATAGAATAGTTTCACCTTGAATTTCTTCTGAAACGGGCTTGCCCGCCTCTTCCTTGGCGGGAGCAGTAATTACAACTTTTTTCGCTCCTGCTTTAATATGTACGCTCGCTTTATCGTATGAAGTAAATAGCCCCGTTGATTCTACTACTACATCAACACCCAAATCCTTCCAGGGAAGATTAGCCGGATCTAATTCTCTCAAAACTTTTACTTTCTTATCATTAATAATAATATAATTATCACCTGTCCCGTTAGAGACTTCGGCTCTAATGGGATGCTTCCATTCTCTATAAACTGTATCGTATTTCAGCAAGTAAGCCATATTGGCAATATCGCCTAAATCATTCACTGCTACGATTTCAATCTCTGGTCTTTCCCAGGCAATCTTCAAAAATGCTCTGCCAATTCTGCCGAAACCATTAATGCCAACTTTAATTGTTTTCATGGAAATAAATTATTATATTAATCCCAACGACCTATTTTCTTTTTCGATTCCCCGTATAATAAGACCTTATTGTTTAATTTCTTTTTCATTGGAATTTTATCAAAAAGCAAATCTAATACTTTTAATTTATTCATCACAAATAAGACTTCTTTATAGTGATTGGGGCCACTATTCCTCATTTCCAATTCGCCTAAATTATTACCTTTATATTTAAATAATACTTTTTGTTCCGAAGTTTCTTTTTTACTTCTCGCTTTAGAATTAGCAACCATTAAATTATCGGCAAAAGTATCAATTACATCTTTATAAGAAAAAACATGAAAAATATTATTGTGTTTAACCGCCCAATAATTAACTTCTCCTCCATTAAATATAGATTTTCCCAAAAAAGTTTTAACACGTCTTTTTTCTTGAAATTTTTTAAGAAGTTCTTTCATTAAAAATCTTAATTTCTCTTTATAGAATTTTTTATTTTTTTGATAATCTTCAAAATTTTCAGGATAAAGCTCTATGCATTTAATTAATATTTGACCTATACCATTCATGGATTGAAAAGCGTCATCTGTTTCAAATCTGCTTTTATGATATAAAAATATTTGCCATCTTTTATTTCCGCTTTTAACTGAATAAGCGTCTCCAGATAAATCTATGACGTCTTTTTTTGCTTGTGAATCGTTCTTATAATCACTTTTTAAGCCTATAGATAAAGCAAATTCTAGAGCGTCTTTGTGCCCTTCTGCTCTAACAAATCTTGCTTTTTCAGTTGTCATTGCCTTTCTTTTTTTCATAATTTTACTATCAAAACCTCGTGGGATTTCTTAACATGACTCATGTTACCATTTTTTCTATTTAATCCAATTCTCGTCTCGCCTTGACCCATGGTATATTGCCAAGAAACATCAATAAACATAAAATCTTTATACCATTCTCTAATAGTTGAGCAATCATTGTAAGATAATATAAACCGTCCTTTATGTTTTAGTAATAAATCTCTTAATTTTTCATGATTAAAATTGTTATGATGAATTGGAAAATTTCTTTGCGGATATATTCCCTTGAACATCTTACTATCGCCCTCTAAAAAATACGGCGGATCGCAGTAAAAAAAATCATCTTGATATTTTGGAATTACATTTTCAAAAGTATCACAATGGACATCTAAATTGGAAACTTTAAAATTTTTAACTTTTTCCAACATTGAAATATATTTTTTATCTTGCATATAAACGGAAGACGGCCAACTCAAAAACCCTGGACCATAAGAGGTATTATGATTAAAATAATAATGAGTGGCTAAATTCAAATCGTTCAATTCTTTTTCTTTTTTCCAGTGTTTTTTAAGTTCATTTTTTATTTTCTTAAAAGTTTTTGCATCTGGCTTTAAATTACTGAGTTTTTTGTAAAGTTCTTGAGGATTTTTTAACTGTACTTGCCAATATTTCACCAATATGTCAAAAATATCATACCCAATGACTGGTAATTTTAATTCCCTGGCGATTGCAACTTCAACCGAGCCTCCTCCTATGAATGGAGAAATTACTCGCTGAACATCTTCCGGAATCAGTTCAACTATTAAACCAGTGGCAAGACTTTTTCCTCCAGCATATCTAATAGGAGCTCCTAAATAGCGTTTATATTTATTTTTACCAGTTGAGCTTTTTAATTTATTTAGAAATAAATTTTTTCTCTCCACAAAAGAAGAAGCTAAGGGAAACAATCTTACTAAATCAAAAAAAACTTTTTTCTTTTGAGGAGATATTTTTAAGGCTGTACTTGTTAAATTCATAACCTAATCATTATACCAAAAATAAACAAAAAGTGTATAATCATAAAAATGGAAAAAGAGCCGACTTTTATACACCTTCATACCCATTCACACTACTCCCTTCTAGATGGGCTTTCTAAGCTTGAGGATTTGATAGAGCTTACAAAGAAATTTAAAATGCCGGCGATGGCTCTGACCGATCATGGCAATATGTATGGCGCGATTGAATTCTATAAACTGGCAAAAAAAGAAGGTATTAAACCTATCGTTGGAGTAGAAGCATATGTGGCAAATCGCGGAAGAAAAGATAAAGACCCCGGTATAGATAATAAAAGATATCATTTGACACTGTTGGCGAAGAATTTACAAGGTTATAAAAATTTAATAAAACTTGTAACTATTGCGAACTTAGAAGGATATTATTACAAACCTAGAATGGATAAAGAAATATTGCGAAAGTATTCTGACGGAATAATAGTTCTTTCCGGATGCCTTGGTGGAGAATTGGCTCGCGCGCTCGCAAATAAAGATGAAGAAAAAGCGGAAAAAATAATTAAAGAGCATCAGGAAATTTTTGGCAAAGAAAATTATTTTCTGGAAATTCAAAAACATTCCAAGATATCGGGCGATGAGAAAGTCCGTGAAGATATTATAAAACTTGGCAAAAAATTTGATATTCCATTGGTTGCTACTATTGACTCGCATTATCCTTGCGAGGATGACAACAAGGCGCACGATACATTACTTTCCATTCAGACAAACTCAGATATAAAAGATGAAAATAAATTTTCTTTTGGCGAGGATGATTACTCTTTCATTAGCGAGGAAAAAGCTATTGAACTTTTTAAAGATATCCCAGAGGCAGTCGCCAACACTTTAAAAGTAGCCAATATGTGCAATCTCGCGCTTGAGTTGGGTCGTTGGGTTTTTCCTGATTTTAAAATTGAAGGTGACAAAACTTTTGATCAAAAATTGCGCGAGCTTTGTTATGCTGGATTTAAAACTCTTGGCATAAAGGAAACGAAGGTAATTAAAGAGCGAGTAGAATATGAACTGAAAATTATTTTTGATAAAGGATATTCGCCTTATTTTTTGGTAGTTGAAGATCTCTTGCGTTATGCCGAAGATAATGGAATTCTAACTGCTATCAGAGGTTCAGTTGCGGGATCAATGGTTACTTACCTTTTGGGCATTACCAATATAAACCCCATAGAATATAAACTTCCATTTGAAAGATTTTTAAATCCTTTCCGTCCTTCAGCTCCGGATATTGATATGGATTTCGCTGACAACAGACGAGATGAGATGATTGAGTATGCCAAGAAAAAATACGGCGAAGACAGAGTGGCGCAGATTGGAACTTTCGGCACAATGATGGCCCGAGGCGCCGTACGCGATGTCTCTCGCGCTCTCGCTTATCCTTATACCATCGGTGATAGAATTTCTAAAATGATTCCCATGGGTTCGCAGGGTATGCCAATGACCATAGACCATGCCATGGAGATAGTGCCTGAATTAAGAGATAGCTATAAAGATGAAAAAGACACTAGAGAAATAATTGACTTGGCAAAAAAATTAGAGGGGTGCGTTAGGCACATTTCCGTGCATGCTGCCGGAGTCGTTATTGCTCCTGGGCCAATTTCAGATTATATGCCTACTCAATTTGACCCGAAGGGCGGAAAAATAATTACCCAGTACGATATGTATAGCGCTGAAGAAGCCGGACTTTTGAAGTTTGATTTTTTGGGAATTAGAAACTTGGCAATTTTGGCAGACGCCATAAATTTAGTTAAAAAATTTTATAATATAAATATAGACATAGAACATATTCCGCTTGATGATAAAAAAACCTTTTCACTTTTGGCTCATGGCCAAACAGAAGGACTTTTTCAATTAAATGGAAGCGGAATGACAAGATATTTAAAAGAGCTAAAACCGACATCAATCCATGATATCAACGCAATGGTCGCCCTTTATAGACCGGGACCGATGGAAATAATTCCAGAATATATTAAGCGCAAACATAATCCAAATCTTGTAAAATATCTGGATCCGCGAATGAAAAAATTTTTAGGCGAATCTTACGGGCTTATCGTTTATCAGGACGATCTGCTGTTTTGCGCCATAGAGCTTGCCGGCTACAATTGGGAAGAAGCGGATAAATTTCGCAAGGCCGTTGGAAAAAAGATTCCCAAAGAAATGGCCGCGCAGTATGAAAAATTTACCAAGGGTATCATATCAAATGGGCAAACTCCCGAGTTTGCTGAAAAACTCTGGAAACTTTTTGAACCATTTCAGGCTTATGGTTTTAATAAGGCGCATGCGGCTTCCTATGGCAGAGTCGCTTATCAAACGGCTTATATGAAAGCGCATTATCCCGTGGAATACATGACCGCGATACTCACTGCTGAATCAGGCGATGTAGAAAAAATCTCAGAAATAATCAATGAATGCAAAAAAATGAAAATTCCGGTTTTGCCTCCAAATATAAATGAGAGTTATGGCGGATTCACGGTCATTAGAGATCAAGAAAAAAACATTAGTGAAAAAATAAGATTTGGATTCTATACTATTAAAAACCTTGGAACCGATATTGCCGATAGTATAATAAAAGAGCGAAAAAATCCGCCAGCTGGCGGAGGTAAATTTAAATCAATGACCGACTTTTTAGACAGAATTAAACATAAAAATTTAAATAAAAAATCCATGGAGGCATTAATTAAATCCGGCAGTTTTGACGAATTGGGTGAACGTGGGATACTTTTATTTAATCTAGAAGACATGCTTCTTTACAATCATGAATCGTCAAAGCAAAGTGAAAATCAAAATTCTCTTTTTGGTGAACAAACTTTGGTGAAAGCTCCGGAATTCAAATTGCGAGATAGCCCCCAAGCAACCCAAGCCGAAAAATTGCTTTGGGAAAAAGAATTGCTGGGACTTTATATTTCCGGGCATCCGCTTGATCGCATTCGCGAAAAACTAGAAAGTCGAGAGATGAACATCAAAAAAATAAAAAAAGAAATAGGCAACGGCATGCAAATAACCATCGCTGGAATAATAGAAACTCTCCGGCAGGTAATTACTAAAAATAATGAAAGAATGGCCTTTATGCGAATTGCGGATTTAACCGATTCCATAGAAGCTGTGGCTTTCCCTTCTATATTTAAAGAATCAATTGATATATTAGTTGCCGAAAAATGCATTGCCTTTTCCGGTAAAGTTTCTTTGCGCAACGGCGAAAAAAGTATTATAATAGAAGCAGTAAAGGAGATTTAATAAATCAATTGTATAAACTCATTGCCTTGTCTTTGCCTTCAGCAAAAATAACTTCGACCGCTTCGGTTACCTTTTTGGAAAGTTTTTTTAGTGTCTCCAGTTCTGATTTTTTTAATTCTCCTAAAATAAAATTTATTACCGCTTTTTCCCCTTTTGGTTTTTTAACTATACCCTTCGAAGTAGCCGGAGAAATACCCACTCTAATCCTTACAAATTCCTCGCTTTTGAGCGCCTTAATAACAGAATTTAGACCATTGTGCCCGCCGGAAGAACGGTTGAAAGAAATTTTTATTTTCCCGAGCGGTAAATCGATGTCATCATAAATTACCACAAGATCTTTTAAGTCCTTTTTTGTTTTTATTAGAGGCGCTATGGCTTTTCCGGAACTATTCATAAAATTATCAGGAGTGATGAATTTTATATTAGTTTTATTCTGGTCTAATTTTTTTTCAATCATTCTAATCATAATCCGTCCGGTATTATGCCTAGTATTTTCATATTCTTTTCCGGGATTTCCCAAACCAATTAATAGTTTCATTTTTATATAGTAATACATAATTTTATACTATGTCAAGGAATTTTTGTGCTACACTACAAAAATGGAAGAAGAATTGACAGAGAAAAAAACTGCAGGGCAATCATTTTGGGAACTTGTTCGTTTTGCTTTTATAGCCCTAGCCATTGTTATCCCCGTCCGCGTTTTTGTCGCCGAGCCGTTTGTCGTTTCAGGTTCTTCAATGGTCCCAACATTTGAAGATGGAAATTATTTGATAATAGATAAAATATCTTACAGATTAAGCGACCCCAAAAGAAATAATGTCATTGTTTTTCGATACCCCAATGATCAAACAAAATTTTTTATTAAAAGAATAATAGGACTCCCGAATGAAACAGTGGATATAAAAAACGATGAGATAACTATAATCAACCAAGAACATAAAGACGGATTCAGGCTTGATCAGCCTTTTGTAAAAAATATTACAAGCAATAATATACATTATGAATTAAAGAGCGATGAATATTTTGTCATGGGCGACAATCGGCCCGCCAGTTCCGATTCAAGATACTGGGGAGCTGTAAAGAGAAAGCTTATAATAGGCAAAGCGCTTTTGCGTCTGTTGCCAATAAATAATATGAATATTTTACCGGGCGATTATAAACAAACTGAATAAATGAAAAAAAAAGTAAATAAAAACTTTAAAAGTCAAGATGTCTCCTCACCTAAAGGAATGCGAGATCTGATGAATGAAGAATACTACAATTTCCAGGGTTTTTTTGAGAAAGCGCAAGAGGTGGCGGTTTATTATGGATTTAAGCCGATTGATACGCCGATATTGGAACATGAAGAAGTTTTTACTAGGAGTATCGGCGAAGGCACGGATATTATAGACAGAGAAATGTACACGCTTAAAACTAGGGGCGGAGACCATTTAGCGCTTAGACCCGAGCACACTGCCTCGTTAATGCGCGCTTATGTTGAACATGGAATGCAAACTATGCCTCAACCCGTAATGTTTTATCAATATGGTCCGGCCTTCAGGCATGACAAACCTCAGCGCGGACGTTATAGACAATTCTGGCAGTTTGATCTAGATTCTTTGGGTAGTGAAAAAAGTATTATGGATGTGCTTGTAATTAAAGTTGGTATGAGTATTTTGGAAGAAGCTGGAGCCTTAAATCTTTCAATAGATATAAACTCAATCGGCGATAAGGAATGTAGGAATGGATATATAAGAGAACTGACAAATTATTATAAAAAATATATAAATATTTTACCGGAGATAGATCGAAAACGTTTAAAAACAAATCCTCTTCGCATATTGGATTCCAAAGAAGAAAAAACCAAAGAAATAAATGAAAATGCTCCGGATGCAGTTTCGTTTCTCTGCCCTTCTTGTAAAAAACACTTCAAAGAAGTGTTGGAATATTTGGAAGAGATGGGCATAGATTATAATATAAATAAAAATTTGGTTCGCGGACTTTCATATTATACTCGCACTGTTTTTGAAATATACACAGAAAATGAAGAGAAAGACGGATTACCAGTGCAGGTGGCATCTGGGGGAAGATATGATTATTTAGCGCGAAAAATTGGTGGTAAGAAAGATGTTCCTGCTGTTGGTTTTTCAATCGGAGTAGATAGAGTAGTGGAATCAAAATGGTATAAAAAACTTTCACCTCGTATACTGAAAAAACCAAAAATTTACTTCATCCAGCTTGGCTCTGAAGCGAAATTAAAAAGTTTAAATATAATTGAAATGCTCCGCAAGGCGCATATACCAATCGCTCAATCTCTTTCCAAAGATAGTTTGGGTTCTCAATTAGCTATTGCAGAGAAATTAGCCATACCTTATAGTCTTATTTTTGGAATGAAAGAGGCGCTGGATAACTCTGTCATAGTGCGAGATATGTTAAGCAGATCTCAAGATACCGTAAAATTAAATAAACTTTTAGAATATTTAAAGGAACTTAAATAAAAAGAAATGAAGAAGATTCTTCAAAAACAAGCAAGGGTCTTACGTCAAACTGCGAAGGAAGTACTCGTCGAAAAAATAAAAACCGCTAAAATTAAAAAAATACTAAAAGAGATGTCTAGCGCGCTTAAGAGCCAAGATGATGGCGTAGCCATAGCAGCGCCACAAATCGGATATGCGCTGCGGATTTTTGTTGTATCTGGTAAAATATTCGCAAAAGATTTCGGTAAAAAAAGACCTGCCCGCAATGCTTTCAGTATAGCTGATGCCCGCCCGCATGACTCGCTTCAGCGTATCGGGCAGGCAGGCGGGGAAAAGAAAATTAATAGTGAAGAAGAGATATTATTAAATGAAAATAATATAGTAGAAAAAATTGAAACAAAAGAAAAAATAAAAGACCTTATTTTTATCAACTCGAAAATCTCAAAACTTTCTCGTGAAAAAGAGTGGATGCCGGAAGGCTGTCTTTCTGTTCGTTGGTTTTATGGCAAAACTCTTAGATCTAAAAAAGCAACAATTACAGCTTATGACGAAAATGGGAAAAAATTTACTCGTGGAGCGTCCGGCCTGCTCGCCCAGATTTTTCAACACGAAACAGAACACCTAAACGGCATACTTTTTATTGATCATGCTAAAGATATAAAAGAGGAACTACCTGCCCGCAATGCTTCGCATAGCGATGCGGGCGGGCCTAAATAAAATGAATAAGGAATTAAAATTTGCGTTTTTTGGAACACCTGATGTGGCTTCGGAAACCCTAGAGATTTTAAAACAAAATGACTATGTCCCGTCACTTATTGTCACTTCGCCGGACAAACCGCAAGGACGTAAAATGCTCGTTACTTCCCCACCAGTGAAAATTTGGGCGGAAAAAAATAATATTTCTTACATTCAACCAGAAGATTTAAAAGAAGGGATGAATATTGTTTTTAAAAACATTGCACAGGCTGACGGGCCGAGCATAGCAACCAATCAGCAGATTGGTATGCGTGTTTTGAAAAATAATGTTCATCCCGACTTGTTTATCGTAGTCGCTTACGGAAAAATAATACCGGAAAATATTATAAATATGCCGAAATTGGGCTCTATAAATATTCACTATTCTCTGCTTCCGAAATACCGCGGGGCTTCGCCGGTGGAATCTGCTATTTTGAATGGTGATACGGAAACAGGAGTGACTATACAAAAAATGGAATTAAAAATGGATTCTGGACCCATCATTGCTCAAGAAAAAGTGGTAATATTTCCAGACGAAAAAGCTTCGGATTTACGCAAGCGCTTGATAAAAATCGGCGGAGAACTTCTGATAAAAATTCTGCCGGATTTTGTGAGCGGTACAATTAAAGCAACTCCACAAAACGGAAGCAAGGCTTCCGTTTGTAAGAAAATCAAAAAAGAAGACGGGTTGATTAATTTGGAGAAAGAATCTCCAAGTGTTTTATACAATAAATTCCGAGCTTACGCTACTTGGCCCCGAATTTTCTTTTTTAAGAATGGTAAAAGAATAATAATTACCGACGCTATTCTAAAAAATAATCAATTTATAATTAAAAAAATCATACCCGAAAACGGAAAAGAAATGGATTATAAGATTACTTAACTCTAACGGTTGAAAAAGCTAGGTAATCAAATATGTTATCACTTTTGACGGCCGTCAAATTTGATAACACCTAATAAACCTCTTGTTTGTAACAATTTTCAATTTAGAAATTAAAAAGCTCAATACGATGTTCCGCATGAGCTTTTCTTGTTCGATCACCTCCAATCAATCATACAACATAGCGCTCACGACTAAATCGGCGAAAGAGCGCGCTTCTTCCTTGCTTACAAGAAGATCGCGCCTGGCCCATCTGTATATTATCAACCAGATGGTCTTCCTCGCTCGTCTTTCTCTTCCTAATATCTTCCTTCGCATTTGCAACCGCAATTTGTTTGTAGGAATCTTCCGCTTTCGAGGCATTTTCATTACCCCCTTTATGCATTATTTTGAACTGATGCGAACATTCTTCTACTATAATATACTACACCCCGTTTCATAAAGCAATTCTTCTATGGGGCATTCTCTTCTCGTAGTTTTAACATTGTCGCGCTTTACTTTGCATAATTAAATTCCAAAGTATTCTTTTGATAAAGATGACTATCTAATTTTTGATAAAAACAATTCAGTATTTGGACGTAAAAGGATTCCGTTTGGAAAGACCTTTCAGCATTTTTTTGATGCTAGCCGCTCCGCGTTTAAAGAGCGTCTGCCGACGGTCTTTGTTTTTACTTATTTCCCTAAAAAGATTTTCTTTGACTGCATCTATCGCTTGATATAGGTCTTCTTCATCGGCGCTGGAATAAAACTTTTCTCCTTTTATATTAATCAAACAATCAGCGTGAAAAACAGCGCCGGATTTATGATGTTTCGTATTTTTAGCAACTTCAAAAGAGACTGCGACTTCCCCTCTCGTTATTTCAATTTTGGAAAGTAATTTTTCTAAATTTGTAACCCGCTTGATTGCATAATCGCGTATTGCCGGAGTCAATTCTATATTTTTTCCTTGTAAATTTATTTGCATCCCATTATAAATTTTAATTACTAATTTTTACTGGTTATGTTCCATTCATTGAATTTATAATATAATGGGATGGGTATATTTACATTGTATCAGTAAGATACAGGTAAAGCAAAAGTTAGTTTTTTGTATTAGTAAACATTTTCTCTAACCATATTTGAAATACAATTATAATAAATACAATAAGCAAGAGAAATCCTATTGCGGTATATAAATTTTGAGAAATTTCCGTAAGATAGGAAAATCCGCGTCCCGAAATATAACCAATAAAAATAATAACAACCATAGAGAGGAAAATTGCTACCGATTGATAATAAATAAACTTTCTAAAGGAGAGAGACGTTTTGTTGATATATAAGGTAAGCAAAACGGGAGTGCCGACAAGAAACTTAATTATAATGAGCGCTATCAAATGACTACCCCTGCTAATACGATACACGGCCTCGGTAATGATTAAAAAGGTCGCATTGGAATGGCGATGCGAAACCATTCTTTCTATAAGATTAGTTCCTCCTAAAAAAAACCATAAAATATTCGGTGCGAACGATCCGAAAAAACTAAATAGGATCGCGGGAAATATAGGTAAAATACCCTGCGCGACAAGAAAACCCAAAACAAACAGAGCAAATTCCCCTCCCAGCGCCGTCCCTAAAAGGATTATAATATACTCAAATGACGGATATTGAAGAATAAGCGCGCGCAACCATTCCATGGATTCAATCATAAATGCATTCTATCATTTTATTATTTATAAATATATGGTATAATTGTTTTTATGTATCGTTCCCATAAGAAAAAAACTCATGCAAAAGATTACCGATTAGTAATGGTCAGCGGAGGATTTGACCCTGTTCATATAGGACATATTCGCCTTTTTCAAGAAGCAAAAAAATTAGGCGATAAATTGGTGGTAATTCTTAATAATGATAATTGGTTGCGGTTCAAAAAAGGATTCGCGTTTATGCCAGAAAATGACCGCAAGGAAATTATTGAATCGTTTCGATTCGTTGATCGAGTTTTTATTACAGCTCATAAAGAAAACACAAACGACATATCTGTCTGTCGCGAGATTGAGCTGATTCGTCCGCATATTTTTGCCAATGGAGGAGATAGAAAACAGGACAATATTCCAGAATACGCGCTTTGTCAACGTTTAGGCATTGAAATGGTTTTTAATGTCGGAGAAGGCGGTAAAATAAGAAGTTCATCAGAATTAGTAAAAAAGGTAAAAGAGTTAATATAAAAATTAAATGCTCCCAGATAAAAAAATTATTGCTTTTGACGTTGATGGCACGCTTACTGCAAGTAAAACTCTGATAACAGAGAGTATGGCGAATCTAATAAAAGAACTCGTTAAACAAAAAATTGTTATTGCCATAGCTGGGGGCAGTTTTAAGCAACTCGAGACTCAATTTCTCCCGCCCTTTTTACGTGATAATTCTATGATACCTTTTATTCATAATTTTACGTTATTGCCAACCAGTGGGAGTCAAAGATATGAATATAATGAAATAAAAAAAGAATGGGCGCTAACTGACAAAGAACCGTTGCCAAGCGAAGCAAAAGAAAGGGCTATAAAATTATTGCAAGAAGTAATTGATAATCCGATTTATGGCATACCGCCAAATCCAATAGGCGAGATTATAGAAGATAGAGATACTCAAATTACTTTTACCCCCAATGGGCAACAGGCTCCCATAGAACTGAAGCTCCATTTTGATCCCGATCGGAAAAAGAGAGAGAGAATCAAAGCCATGCTTGAACCCAAATTGCCAGAAGTCAGTATTTTAATCAACGGAACTTCCAGTATTGATATACTTCCAAAAGGATTCAATAAAGCGGTAGGACTTATACGATTTATCAATAAAATTGGTCTTAAAAAATCTGACGTGATTTTTGTCGGGGACGGACTTTTCCCGGGAGGTAATGATTATTCTGTCTATGAAGCTGGTTTTGAAACCACAGCGGTAAAAGGACCGGAAGAAACCGCATTACTTATACAAAAGTGGCTTGGCTAAAAGATTATTTAGTTATATAATCAGATAATGGCAGAATTTAAAATATTTCAAGAAGAACGACCATGGGGAAATTTTCGGCAGTTCACTTATAATAATCCCTCAACGGTAAAACTTATTTTTGTAAAAAAGGGAGAAGCTTTTAGTTTGCAATATCATAATAATCGAAATGAGTTTTGGAAAATTCTTTCAGGAAATCCGGAAATTACAATAGGAGAATCCATCAGATATGCAAAAAAGGGTGATGAGTTTGAAATACCGCCAAAAACAAATCATCGCGTTCATTCCGTTGATACTGATGCTGAAATTTTGGAAATTTCTTTTGGAAAATTCAAGGAGGACGATGTTATAAGATTAGAAGACAAATATGGTCGCGCTTAAAAAACCCCGACGCCCCAAGGGGTCGGGGTCCCGACTTAAAGCGTCGGGAAAAAAAATAATGAAAAAAACAGTAAAAAAGTCCCGACTTAAAGCGTTGGGGAAAAAGAAGGTATCAGTTGAACTAAAGAGAGCCCTACATAATCCTATAATTACGCCTCGGTTATATCCCTGGGAATCAAAAGCGACATTTAATCCTTCTGCTTTTATTGCCAATGGTAAAATTCATCTCATTTATCGAGCGATTGGAAATAATGATTCTTCAGTGTTAGGATATGCAGCCAGCCAAGATGGTTATAACATTGACGAGCGTCTCCCCTATTTTATTTACCGAAGAGCTAATAATTTTACAAAAGCTGATAAATCTCTTTTGCCTATTGATTATATTTCAGGCGGAGGATGGAATGGCGGATGTGAAGATCCACGTTTGACACTTTTAGGTGATATCGTTTATATGCTTTATACCGCTTTTGACGGCTGGGGATCATTGCGGATAGCGCTTACTTCTATAAAGCTAGAAGACCTTGAAAATAAAAAATGGAATTGGAAGAATCCGGTTTTAATTTCTCCGCCCGGCGAGATTCACAAAAACTGGGTTCTTTTCCCAGAAAAAATAAATGGTAAATTTGCGATACTTCACGGTATTTCTCCAGAAATTTTAATTACATATTTTGATAGTTTAGACGAGTTAGATGGGAAAAAATTTATACATAGTGTTCATGATGGCGACCCTCGTTGGCAATTAAGAGAAAAAGGTATGCGCGGAGTGGGACCATCTCCAATAAAGACAGAATTGGGCTGGCTTATTTTATACCATGCTATAGAAGAACACGACCTCAATCGCTATAAACTTTTTGCCATGATTCTGGACTTAAACGATCCAACTAAGATCCTTTACCGTTCACAAAATCCACTCCTTGAACCGGAAGAATATTATGAGAATAATGGATATAAATGGGGCGTGGTATATTCTTGCGGGGCAGTGGTAAAGGATGGCGTACTTTTCGTTTATTACGGCGGAGCAGATAAAGTTATTGGCGTTGCAACAATTAAACTTGCAGATTTATTGAAAGATCTTAAAAAACACAAGACAGTAAAATTAAAAAACCAAGCTATTAAAATTTAATTTTATGTTTGTCGTAAAACGCTCTCATCATAACCCAATACTAACTCCCAATAAAGACCATTATTGGGAAGCTTTTGCCACTTTTAATATGAGTGTTATTAAAAGGGGTGGAATATTTTATGGCGTGTATCGCGCTATTTCGGCGCCGGATAAACTGCGTACCCCTGAACAAATTTCAGTCATTGGTATCGGACAGAGCAAAGACGGCACGCATTTTGAAGAACGTAGGCAATTTATTACACCCAAAGAAGAATGGGAAAAGTTTGGTTGTGAAGATCCGCGCATAACATTCTTTGAGGGTCGTTATTATATTTTTTATACTGCCCTTGGAGATTATCCATTTTCGGCTGCAAATATTAAAATTGCGGTAGCAATCTCTAAAGACTTAAAGCAAATAGACGAACGACATCTCGTCACTCCCTTTAATGCCAAAGCGGCGGCTCTTTTTCCGGAGCGCATAAATGGTAAGGTCACATTGATTTTGACTGCTCATACCGATGAACCTTCAATCCAAATTGCCATTGCTCAAGCGGATAAAGTGGAAGATTTTTGGAACCCTGAGTTTTGGGAAAAATGGCATGCCAATATAGATAAATATGCTATCAATCCTCGTCGCACATCATACGACTATATTGAAGTCGGCGCTCCGGTAATTAAAACAAAATATGGCTGGCTTTTAATATATTCATATATCCAAAATTATTTTCCGCACCCGGAACATCTTGATCGTATCTTCGGTATTGAGGCGCTTCTCCTTGACCTTAATGACCCTAAAAAAATAATCGGGCACACTCATGGACCGATTATTGCGCCAAATGAAACATATGAACTTTCCGGACATGTTAATAATATTGTTTTTCCAAGTGGAGCTACTCTTTTGGGAGATAAACTCACTATTTATTATGGTGCCACAGATACAACTATCTGTAAAGCCCACGTTAGTATCACTGATCTTCTAGGAACAATTCATCCAAAAACCAAACAGCAGTGGCAATTTAAGAGGGCGAAAGAAAACCCTATCATCTTACCCATAGAAGAGCATCCCTGGGAAACCAAGGCAACCTTCAATCCAGCCGCAATTGCCATTGGCAAAACTACACATATTCTCTATCGCGCGCAATCAAATGAAAATACTTCCACAATTGGTTATGCTAAAAGCAATAATGGAACAACCATTAATCAAAGACTGCCTGAACCCGTGTATATACCGCGTGAAAATTTTGAAATAAAAAAAATTGCGGGGGAAAATTCAGGCTGTGAAGATCCGCGGTTGACAAAAATAGGAAAAAATATTTATATGTGCTACACGGCATTTGATGGTATCGGTCCGCCACGCGTTGCCGTTACTTCAATTTCTGAAAAGAATTTTATCGCGCACGATTGGAAATGGGAAAAACCGCTGGTTATTACCCCCGTTGGTTTTGACGATAAAGATACTTGTCTTTTTTCTGAAAAAATCAACGGAGGTTATTTTATTTTTCATCGGGTTGGCGACCAAATATGTGGCGACTATCTGCATTCTCTAGATTTTAAAACTGATACCATAAAAAAATGTATCCGCATTTTTGGTCCTCAAATAAATTCATGGGATAGCGTTAAAGTAGGTATTGTCGCTCCTCCAATTAAAACCAGATATGGCTGGATTCTTCTATATCATGGAATTTCTAAAAACCATAATACATATCGTGTTGGCGCTGTCCTTCTTGATAAAAAAGACCCAACCCTCGTCCTTGCTCGCACGACTGATCCAATTTTTGAACCCGAAGAATCGTATGAGAAAATTGGTATAGTCAATAATGTGGTTTTCCCATGTGGAATGGTAAAACGCAAAGGACTTTTATATTTATATTATGGCGGCGGTGATAAAGTCGTCGGCGTCGCCACGATTGAACTTAATCTCCTGACAAAAGCGCTTCTCCGTGGCACAAAGTTTTAATTGCTTAATTTAAAATCCAGCCAATAGATTTTTTCTCAAGCATAAGTTGCTTGATTGCGAGTCTTTTTTTGGTTTTATGAGAATGTCTTGATTTTTTTTTAGGACTAAGCGTGGTGCTTCTTTTTGCCATATATTTGATCGCCTCTGGCGGTAATTTTTTTATTCTTCACTTTTAAAAGCAATAAGCATCAGCACTAAAATATACACAAGGTGGTCATCAATAATTGGATTGTTTGCTGGCCAAAGTAAAGCTAAATACATTAGAGCAAGCATTATAACGCCGGTCGCACATCCCCATTTCACGTATTTCTTAAAAATAAGAGTTAAACCCACAAATAAAAGCCCAAGCATAAAGAGCCAATCAATAACGGGCATTCCCGCAAGACCATGAAAAAGATTTTTAAAAGGACCTTGCACTGCATTGGCAAGAAAGCCAGTAGTTGGCGATCCTCCACGAATCCACGCCTTATCCGCAGTTGTTGCAAATCCCAAACCAAAAACTTTATCAAAAAACGCCCAGAGAAAAATAAAACCCATAGCAAAACGAAGCATTATGTTTACGATTTTTTGTTTATTCATAAATTTATTATTAATAAAATAAGCCATTCATTATATCACATTCTAAAAAACTATTCCGTGACAATACCATCAAATTCCACTCCGTTCGTTTCCGCTTCTTTTTTTGTTTCGCGCACGATTCCGTCTTTATGATGCGCCGGAGAATAGATAGTGTAGAATTTCAGCTGTTCTGTGTCCGAAGTATTAATGACATTGTGTGAAGATCCAGCGGGCACAACAATAGCCACCCCATCACCAACTTCATATTCATTTCCGTCAATAATGCACTTGCCTCGCCCTTGTTCAAAGCGGAAAAATTGATCGTTGTCTGAGTGAATTTCCATGCCAATTTCTTCTTGAGGATTTAGGGACATTAACACCAACTGGCTATGCTTTCCAGTATATAACACCTTACGGAAATTATTGTTTGCTAAAGTATCTTTTTCAATATTTGATTTAAATCCTTTCATAATTTTGTTTGAGTTAATTTTAAAAATTACCTTACTTAATTATAGCATATAGTGGTAAAAAAGTGAGTGCCCCGAACCTCCGGTCGGGGCGTTCGAAAAAATATATCTCCTAAAAGGAAGTGCCTTTGAGCAACAGCCCATTTGGCGTAATTCCAATCTTCTTCTGCCATTTCGTGCTTGGTCGGCCAGCGACCAAATTCGCGACGAAATAGAATTTCCATCTTGCTGAAAGAACTCCCATTGAACTGAGAGTTCTTCTGACGTTCAAGAAAAAGATAGTACGCCGCCACCTTTACATACTCAAGGAACTGCTCTAGAGTGAGTGGCTCCATTGTATTCTCCTCTCTAAAATACTTTATCCATTGTCATTATATCAAATAAACACTTAAAACAACCATGTTACTTATTAACAAACAAAAAGCGCTATATTCGGCGCTGTTGAAAATACTTTAATTAGTAATTATGATAGTAAAACTCCCCCATCTACAACTATCTGTGAACCAGTCATATAACTTGAAAGGTCGGAAGCGAGAAACAGCGCGACTTTGCCAATGTCGTCAGGATTACCCATACGTTTCATTGGAATTTTTTCTAAAAATTTTTTAAGTATTGCTTCCATTTCAGGGGTTACAGATTTACCAGCCCCAGTACCTGGAGTAGCAATACCGCCTGGAGCAATGGCGTTGACTTGAATGTTATGTGGCGCAAGTTCTAGCGCAGTATTCTTGGTAAATCCCCAAACGCCGTGTTTTGATGCGTCATAAACCGCCAGTCCCACAGAAGAAGGATGTAATGCGTCAACCGACGTGATGTTTATAATTTTTCCGCCTCTATTTTGTTTAATCATTACTTCCGCAACAGCTTTGGTAAAAAGGAAAACACTCTTAAGGTTAACCGATAAAATTTTATCAAAATCTGCTGGTTGCATTTGCATGACAGAGATAATTGGATAAATACCGGCATTATTGACAAGAATATCAATGCCACCGTATTTTTTTAACGTAAAATCGATCGCATCCTTAACATCTTTCTCTTCAACAACATTAGTTTTTATAAATTCTGCTTTCCACTCGTTATTATTTAATTCCCTGGTTGCAGTATTGCCAACTTCTTCATTAATATCAGCAATGACCACATTAGCTCCAGCTTCAGCCAAGCGATATGCAATACCAAAACCAATGCCCATGGCACCGCCGGTAACAATGACAACTTTGCCATTAAGGTTAGTAATTTCTTTTAATGACGACAACTCCATAATAATTATAATTATAGCACGAAAATCATTTCTTTGAACAATCAAAGATTATGATTATTTACTGGTTCTTGCTTCTGTAAAAGAAATAAAGCGCAAGCGGCGCGGCCCAATTAGCAAATCTTTCTATGAAATCCCATGTCGGCAAACCCACAAGCGGACGAACGAGAGCAGTCCAGAAACCCCAAAAAGCCATCCAGAGCAATAATGGTCGAATCGGTTTCCAAATCACAAGAATAGCCAGTAAAATATCAACTACCCCCACAATAGTCATAAATATGGTAGCTGTTGCTGTATCAAATCCAGTCAGCTGTTCGGTCCACTTTATCCAGTCAGCTTTACCCAAAACAGCAAACACGCCGTGACCAAGAAACTCACCCGCTACACCAATTCTTAAAATCCATTCAAACTTTTTTTCATTTGTCATAAAAATGTTGTGAACAATAAATTATAATACTTTAATTATATACCAAGTTTTGCAAATCAACCATCAGGGCTCCTGTACTGGGACGCTGTTAGTACCATCTTAGTGGCTTGTAATTAATAAGGTCAGAAAATCTTAACTTCTCTTCGTCCTAAATAGATATTTCGCGAATTCAACCAAAAGCACATTTAGAATAAGCCATCCGGCAATGAACCACAACCAAACAGGCGGAACTGGCGCCAGTTCAAATAATTCACGAAATGACGGTATCACCATGGTTGCAACCAGTACTATGACGGCAAGAAGCACGCTTTGATTAAGTTTCTTGTTTGAGAACACAGGGTAAGAAAACAACGGTTTATGTAAACTACGAAATGAGAAAGCGATAACGAGAATATAGGAGGCAAAGCATACAAAAAACACCGATCGCGCCAGAGGAAGCGCAACCTCAAAATGTATTAGAGCATAATACATAAGAAATAACAGCAACGAACTAAATATACCAATACCAAATGTAAGAATATTCACTTCACGGGTAAAAATAGATTTTAGAGTATGTCTCTTCGACATTTCATGGTCAAAGTCTTCATCATAGGCAAAGGCAAGCGCCGGTAAACTGCCGGTAAATAAATTAACCCAAATAATTTGAAGCGCCGAGAGGGGTAACGCAATACCCACTAGCAAACTCCCGCCGATAACAAATACTTCGTCCAGTGAGTTCGACATAAGATAGACAAATGTCTTACGGACATTCACTAAAATTCTACGCCCTTCGTGTATAGCCATGCTAATGGTTTGAAAATTATCATCCAGAAGCACGAGGTCGGCCGCACTCTTAGCTACGTCACTGCCGGATCCGAGCGCTACCCCGATGTCCATGGCTTTAAGTGACGGCGCATCATTAACTCCGTCTCCGGTCATGGCTACGACTTCGCCGAGCTTGCGGTACAGGAGACCAATGCGCAATTTATCTTCTGGTGTTACTCGAGCAAAAACTTTAATTGATGGAATAGTATCAAGCAAGATCTCGTTGGAAATGGTTTGTAAATCGTGACCCGTGAGCACTTCGTGTTCAGCAATATTCCAGCCAATCTCGCGTGCAACGGAAATGGCGGTGCCTTTCAAGTCACCCGTAACCATGACAATACGCGTGCCGAGTGATTCAATGCTCCTTATCGCCGCTGGTACCTCTTTACGCACCGGATCACGAAAAGCCAAGATGCCGATAAATTCAATATTTTCCATCTTGGAGACCGAGGTAATCACGGATGATTTTTTACCAATCGCAATTAACCTTTTTCCTTCTTCGCTCGCTTTGGTTATCCATGATTCAATTTTATTATATGTTGAGGCATCCATTTTTGATTTTGAAAGCAACACATCCGGCGCTCCCATAATTATAAAAAGGTTGCCAAGCATTGATACGGAAAATTTATGTGAAGAATTAAATGGGATTAAAATTTGCGAATTTCCATTTATGCTAAAACGAGAAACATCAAGCCCGTTGTCTCTTGCAGTTTTAATGATATTAACCTCAAAGGGTTTTCCTTTAAAAATCCATGCCGATATTTCGCTTTCTGGATTTTCAATCAAGACATCCACATTGGCAAGCGCCATTTCGAGAACTTTCTGATCGTTTTCACTATAGTCCATTGGCCTGGTATCCCCGGACACAAGTTTGTTTACGTTATAGATCCCAACCAAACGCATATTTGCTTCAGTAAGAGTGCCTGTCTTGTCCGTCATAATTACACTTGTTGAACCGAGTGTTTCCGCCGCAACGAGAGTGCGCACAATTCCGCGCTTTTTTGCAATACGTTCCGCTCCAATAGACAGAATAACCGTCAGAGCAATGGGTAAAGCTTCCGGCACGGCACCCACCGCTACGGCAACAGAAAGAACCAACATGCCAGAAATTGATTCTCCGCGATAAATACCCAGAATAAAAATACCGACAACTATCATGACAACAATCGAAAAAATAACCCATGCTAATCGGGACAAACCTTTTTGAATAGGGGTTTTGACCCTATGAATACCGGAAACCAACCCGGCAATTTTCCCTATTTCTGTTCTATCGCCTGTTGAAATAACAATAGCAGTCGCAAAACCGTCAATGGTTAGAGTGCCTGCATGCACCATGTTGGTGCGTTCGGAAACAGAAACGGAAACTAGTTTAACCTCTTCGGACTTTTGTACCGGGGTCGATTCTCCGGTCAAGATGGACTCGTCAGTACTTATATTGTTGGCATTTATAATTCTCGCATCCGCGGATACTCGGCTACCATAAGAAAGCTTTATCACATCTCCCGGCACCAGCATTTCTGAGTCAATTTCTGCTTCATGATTGTCGCGAATAACTCGCGAACGGTCTTTGATAAAGCTACTTAACTTTTCAAGAGTGTTTTCCGCATGATACTCGCGGTAAAATCCCAAACCCGTATTTATAAGCACTGCTAGTGTAATCACGACAACTTCAGTCCATTCTTGAAGTACCGTTGTAATGATTGCCGCCGCAATTAAAATAAAAATGAGGGGGTTTGTAAGCTGTTTTAGAAAAATGGCGACTGCGCTTTGTCTCTCTTGTTTATGAAAAATATTCTTCCCGTAAATTTTTAATCGGCGTAGAGCTTCTTGTTCCGATAATCCTTGTGGAGACGTCTCGAGGTCAGCAAAAATATTCTCTGGCTCCAGAGACCACGGATTCTCGACAAATTTTACTTTATCCATTGGGTCTATTATAGCAAAAAAAACTTATTTGGCTCCCGTACTGGGACGCCGTTGGAGTTATTTTAATCGAAGATATAGTCATCAAATAATGAATTGTTGTAAATCAGCACTTACAAAAACTCTTTGATTATCACATTCTTTTATTAAACCCACAGAAGTATGATTGGAAAATCCTATATATTCAACTTTTTTACCTTTTGATTGAACATATTTTATAGCCGGTATTAAATCAGTATCAGAACTAACAATAATAGCTGTATCATATTTATCTTCAATTCCATCAATAACGATATCAATTGCTATTTTAACATCAACTCCTTTTTCTCTGATTTCGTGATCATAGACGATTTTTCCTCTCTCTATTATAAATCCATCATTTTCAAGTGCCGCTAGAAATTTCTGTTGCTTGATAACCATATTTTTTGACTTTTTAGCATGATCATAATTTCTGACAATTCCAACATAATATGCTTTGCCGCATAGATTTCTATTAGAAGAAAGAAAAAGAGCAAATTCTTTAAAACTAAATATTTTTCCAGAAGGTACAGTTCTGGGTATTAAAGAGTTATCTTTAGAATTTTTAGATTCCTTAAATAGAGCTTTATATGTGTTACCTCCATCTATGTAAATTTTTACTCTTTCTGCACTCATTCAATAGATTATATCATGTAAACGAAAACTGCCCTTGTCTTGCGACAGTGGCAGTGAGCTTAGTACCTCTACTATATCAAAAATCAACATAAAAAGTCAAGTGGGTGTGGAAAACTAAAATTAGCTATTTTTTATTCCAACAACCATCAGGAAATCCTATCTTTTTTAATATATCTGTAAAAGCAATATATTCAATCTCATGTTCTTTATAAAAGGCCAAACTTTCTTTCAATTCTGAAGTTTGATTATTTTTATCTAGTAAATCACCGAAGGCAAAACCTTGTCTAGCTTCATATTCCTGATATCCAACTAAAACAATTTGAAGTGGTTTTTTATATAAATTTGGCAATTCTCCATATTTCAAGGGAACACCCAATATTTTTTCTCCCGCAGTACCAGAAGTACTCCAATTTCTACCCTTTACTTCATAAATATAATCATCGCATTCCAAATCTGGTTGGTAACTTTTTTCTCTAACAGAACTTTGTTTAGGTTTATCGAGTAATTTTAGATTTTAATTATTTAACAAATTAAACTATTTGCTATTTTAGTATTAATTTTTTTATTACAATTTATACAAAAGTATTTCTGTGAATCTATGCTTTCACTACCATAAAAATCTTTCCATTGGTCTGTATTTATATAAAAAGAATAATAGTGTGATTCTATTGTAGAAATACCAATACTTTCACTTATATATTTACAATATTTACAAGCATATGTTTTTAATTTTTTATTAGTTTCCATATCCCATCTTTGATCAAATACAAACAAAAGTCAACTATTCGAATAACATATTCCGAAACTTAAAAATTCCAAATTTTTGTAAAGGCACGCTCGGCAAGCTCTTTTGCTCTATTTGTAACATTGTTTTTAATATCAGAAACAGAACGCCATTTTTTATTTTTCCAATTTTGAACAAACAATTTTACTTCGGAAAGATTCATACTATCCATTTCTTTGAGGGTGTCAAACTTCTCTAATACATTTTTATTATTAAAACCAAAATTAGAATGGCAACTCATTACTAAAAGATTTCCAATATTATGCAAAAACTCCTCAATATCTTCAGAATTAAAATTATATTCACTGCTATCTTGAGCTATTAGGTGATCAATATTAAAGTTCTTTTTTAATGTTTTAGTATCAGAGTTATAAATTCCTACATATTGACCTCCTCGTTTATCAAAATTATTCATTCGGTCATATATATAATAAATTAACCTAAAATCATCCTCATAATTAATTTGTGTAAATTTTTCAGAAAATTCATCAATTTTAACTCTTTTTTCCTTAAGATCTTTTTCAATACCTTGCATGAATTTAAAAAGATTCTGAGCTGTAATTTTTTCATTACATTTATCAGCATAATATTTTTCTACTTGATTCCCCGGTCTTTGCGATACAGCACTATTTATAAAATGAAATTTTTCTAAGGTTTCTACAAAACGAATAAATTTCTTGGTTAATTTATTCTTTAAATTCTGGTTCTTTACATTAACAATTGATCTTATGATTTTTATGATTAAAGGAAATGTTTGAGTAACACCAAATAACTTTAAAGCATCAAAAGATCTGTTAAGATCATCTGCATTAGATTCATTTTGTAGTTCAGTTAATTTTCTTTCCGAAGCCCAATTAATAATAGATTCTGCTGTTCCTTCATTAATAATTGAATAAATAATTGAAAATTCTTTTATATCTTGTAATAATTTTTCAGGAGTTACTTGCTCACCATGTTTTTTAAGTTCTTTAAAAAGTCTTTTCTTTGGGGTATAACCAAAGTTAGAAACATAGTAGTATTTGATCATTCTTAAGATATTTCCTACATTATTCTCAATAATAGATTCCCAATCTTGATTTATGTTTTCTGACGCTTGTCTTGCGAATAAATAATTTTTCAATAGATCTCCTGCGTTTAATTCCATACCACGTGCATTTGTTCTTTCAAAAATATCAAACGCTTCTTGTGTTTCTTCAATTTCAATAACAACAAATGAACTATCGTATAGTTTCTCTAAAATATCTCTCATTTCTTCTCTGTCAAACTTACTAACTTTTTCGACAAAGTATGTATATATAGGTTTTATTTTAGCAATCTGCCTCTTTTTTTGAACAAAGTTAAAAGTTTTACCATCCCATTTACTATTTACTATTGTTTCTTGAAATATATCCGCTATTGATGGGGATGCTTCTAATTTTGGTATTCCGGAATCTCCAGTCGTATCATTCATAAATGAGAGTTTAGTTTGAATTGCATTTACTTGTCCAGTTGGTTTTATCGAACGTGCTCGAAAACGACACGCCGCAAGAAAAATAAATATCGTGGTCAATCTTTGTTGTCCATCTACTATAGAAATTTCTTTTTGAGATTGTTTTTTAGACACGTCAAAAACCAAAGTCCCAAAATAACTGTTACCAGCTGAAATATCCTCAAAAAACTCTTCTGCGTGTTCTTTTTTCCACTCAAAATTTCTCTGATATTCAGGTACTATATAACGCACACTGTCATCTAAAATTCCACGAACTGTTTTGTCTGATGGCTTAATCATATTAAGTAATTAGATCATTTTTGGATCTAGGATGCAAGAAATTCGTAATCCCAACACTTTGGCGCCGGGCTGGAATCGCTTATAGCAAAAGAATCTAAATTACTTGATACATTCTTGGCAGAACAGATTTCAAAGGAAATATACGACCAGGGAGTTCTTGAATTGCAAAATGACCGAGTATCACTCAAAAAGCAGATTAAAGAACTCCAAATGAAACAACCAGCTTTTACTTTGGAACCGATAAAAAATGTATTTCTACAAGGAAATAAAAGCCGAAAAGAGTTTTTAGAGGGTGATGATGTTAAAAAACGAGAAATAGTAAAAAGTCTACTTTGAAACCTTTCTATAAAAGATAAAAATATCGTTACAACTAAATACAAAAACGTTTATCAGACTATCGCAAAAGCACCCAAAAATGGGTCAATTTACCAAATGCTCCGGGGGTAGGGGTATCTCCCTCGACTAAAATTTTTTCGTCAAAAAATTTTGTCTGGGCACCGACTCACTTATTTTGTCTACTAACAAAATATAGATCCGTCGTTCGCTCCCCACCCGAAAGCAAAGCAGTTTGCTTTCTCCCCGGAGCATAAAAAAGTAAAACCCCTTTCGGGGTTAAACTTTTAAAATGCTCCGGGGGTAGGGATCGAACCTACGACCAATCGCTTAACAGGCGATCGCTCTACCGCTGAGCTACCCCGGAATTTTTATTTTTTACAACCCGAGCTTCACCCCGCCCGTGGCGGGTACCCCGGAATTTTTTTTCCAAAGAACTTTTACCATAGTAACAGAAATTAGAGAAAAAACAATCAAAAAGACCCATGATAATTTACATTATTGGGAAAATAGAAATATTAAAGAAAGTTATTTAATACAGATGATTTATTCCAGTTATGTCTGCCGGGGCCAAGTCTCGTTTCTTAATTTCTCCTTCTTTTCCATAACCATACATCGTCACTTCAGCACAGGAAGAATTGTAAATATCTCCCATACCCACTGAGTGCCCTAGTTCATGAGTTGCGATATTTTCAAAATCCATTTGGGTTGTTGAGCCCTCTGCATTTTCTGACCAAGGGTAATCAGTGTTGTAAATCTGGTCCCAAGCTACTAGTTTTCGGTTAAATGTTGGACCAGAGAAAATTCCCCAAACTATTGTCACCGCAATGGTATTTGATTCCGAAATATGAGCAAAAAATACTTCATTTTTTTCATCCAAAATATTTGGATCACCAGGAATACCCACCCCGAAACTTCCCGCGCCTAGAATGTCGGGAGTACCAGCCGCAGTTTCCCATTTTGCAATATCGTCTGTAATATTATTCAAAACAAAATTTTCATCAAGTCCAGCGCCGGTAAATACTGTCCAATTTTCAACATTTTTCCATTTTGCGTCCTTAGCTAAGAAACCATAACAAGCTGGCGCTTTGGGCCCTTTCGCCGAGCTATTTCTCGCATTAGCTTTCTTATGCACGATAGCATAACCTTCTACAATCCCATGACTTTGTGGATCATAAACTCTACCCAGATTAAACACATTCGGCGCAACCTCTACCGCATTGTCAGATAATTTAAAGCCCTTAGCGGAATCGATGGGTTTAGCTAAAACTGAAGTGGTCAAAAACATTGAAAATAAAAGAATTATAAAAATAAATTTTTTTATCATAGTTTTGTTAATAAATTATTAATAATACAGTAATCATTATATCATATATAAACTCAAAAAGAAATTTACATTTTAAGTCAAATAAGATAGAATATCTCTATCTTATTTATTTGGGCCCTTAGCTCATCTGGTAGAGCGCCTCATTTGCAATGAGGAGGCAAGGAGTTCGAGTCTCCTAGGGTCCACCAGACAGGAAATTGCAAGTTTTTGTGCACAGGGCCGCCTTCGGCGGCCACCAAATCGTAAGGAATTTTCGGGGAAAAAAGCAGTTGGCGATTCTGCAAAATGCAGTCCGAGCCGATATTTTTATCAGGTTCTTTGGCAGTTTTTAAGTTCAGGATTTCGGTTCGGAATTTTTGGCCAGACCCCCGCCGTCGCAGGCGGCGAAATGCGTCCGAACTATTTTAAGAATAGATCACAATTCCGAATTTGTTAAAGAAGTTGCTTGATATTTCTAAGAAAAAATTTTCTGAATTTTTTCCCAAGGTACAGATACGAGCAGTGTGCCTAAAAATACGAGCGCGAGTCCGAGACCCGCTTGAAACGTTATACCCTCGGCAAGCACTATTATTGCCAGAATGGCTGTGAACACAATAGAGAGCTTATCAATCACAGTTACGACCACTGTCGGACCAACAGATAATGCTTGATAAAAAAATAACCATGACAAAGCTCCTCCTAGACTAGATAAAATTACAAAAACCCACTGCCTTGCTGAAAGTGAATTAAGCACTGTCATAGATAATTTACCAAATGATAAGGCCGTGATGGACACAATAATTGCCATTATAATGCCGCGAATAGCGGTGAGTAGATTCGCATCAACATTTCTGAGTCCAAGTTTGGCAAAAATGGTTCCGGCGCTAGCCATAATCGCTCCAAGCAAGGCGTAAATTATGTACATAAAAAGATTATAGCAAATCTATAGAAATAAATATCCCTAGCTTAAAAAATAAAATAATGCTATAATAGAAACAAAGGTCGCATTATTAATTTATAAATAATTTTTAAAATATAAATATATGGCTGATCAAACAATGTATGAAAAATTAAAGGCAAAGTGCCCATGTGATTCTGGAAAATCGTATGTGGAATGTTGCGGTAGAGATGAAATGTGCCCTTGTGGTTCCGGTAAAAAAGCAATTGATTGCTGTTTTGTAAGTCCAGAAACTCACAAAGAATAACTTTAAGAATATCAGAAAAACAAAACCCGCCTTTCGGCGGGTTTTGTGGCACATACATTGTTCACGATAAATGTGAGAATTGCCTCACACTCACAACGCGAGTATAGCATAGTTGAAATAAAAATGCAAGTGGGGTATGCTGTAAAAGCAGGTATTGGATAGCTACCCCGCCCTTTTTTAAAAAAAGGCAGGGAGGAAAGTCCGAACACAGTCCTGACCGCAAGGTCGGAAAAGACGGTAGTGGGTAACACCCGCATATAGCGATATATAGGTGCGAGCAGAGACGTTCTTGAGTGAAAACAAGAGAGCACCCCGAGAACAATCGAGGGGCGAATCCCTATAGTAATATAGGGGGTGAAACGGCTAAATCCTTACCCCTGTGCAAGATCGTGCCCAAGCTCCATTTCAACAAAAGTGGGACTGGGAGAATCGCTTGAGCCCGAGCGTAAGCGAGGGCCTAGATAAATTGCTATCATTCTCCGCGCAAGCGAAGAAAACAGAATTCGGCTTATAAATACCTGCAGAAAAATGAAAATCCCCCGCCAAAAGCGGGGGATTTTCTATTGCAAAAATTCTTAAAAAAATTAATTTAGCATTAGTATGCGACCGCTTCTTATTGCTAAATTATTATCGATAAACAAAATCAATCTTATCCCCCACTTTTAGATTATTTTTATCTGAAAAACCAGCGCCAACTTCCAAAACATATTTACTGGTGCCATTAGAACCATAACTCTCTGGATACGATTCAGGTAAGGCATTCTTTTTTATGTAAACTACTCGCAAATCTTCTCCGATCCAGATTATATCTATGGCAAAATTCATATCTTTCATCCAAAAAGGATATTGCCCGGGTTTATCAAAAACAAATAACATATCCTCGTCTTCTTTTAAATTACTTCTTCCTGAAAGTCCTTGTTCTTGAGCTGTCGGGGTAAAAGCTAAATCAACTTTAATGCTTTGTCCCGCTATTTTAATTTCTTTTATATTGTTTAGATTGGATTTTTGAGTAAAGATAGATAGAAAAACAAAAAAAATAATCAGCACAGTAAAACTAGTAAGATTCTTTTTCATAAAAATGCGCAACTCTACTCCATAATAAAAACTCCAAGCGCGACAACTGTTGTCCAAAAACCATCTTTGTTGCCCTCGGCTGATTGGGTAAAATTTAGTGTTTTGATAATTTTTCCAGATGCTTTATATTGCTGTTCGCGCTCATCCCAAGCAATATTTGAATCAAATTCTATGCCTAGAGTCGTCGCCAGCATTGTCGCCGCAAGGTCTTCCGCATATTCACCGGTTTTTTTCTCCGTCTCGCCAAATGGATGATGTTCAGACAGATAGCCATATTGATTAGAATCGGCGGGCAAAGCTAAACCAATAGACGCAGACACTAAACGATTTGGCTCATTGGTTGCTTGTCGCGCCATGACACAATGCACAATCGATCCGTGATTTAAGCATTTAAGGCCTTCTTCTCGCGACACACGTTTGCAATTTGGCGGAAATATGCTGGAAACTGTCACAAGATTAAATGGCGCGACACCGGCATCACGAAGAGCTAATTCAAATGAAGCAAGGTAATCTTTGTGTATCCCAACCCCTTTGGTAAAAAAGATTTTCTTGGGTAAAATATTGTTCATTTTTTATATTCACTAACAAATAATTAATAATATGTAAACAGTTTTTAATTATATAGATAATAATTCAAAATGCAATTGTGGATAACTATTTATTATTGGGTCTAATAAATTTTAATCTAAGTTTTTATATTTCCACCTCCACAAATTTCAATTCCCGTATATTTACTGGACTGACAAGCAATGCTTTTTGGAAAGAATCACGCGGATCGGAAATTATTATTTCAATAATTCCCAAAACATAAGGAGTGATGCCCGGCAAAACTGCTGGATCTCCTTTTTGCAACACAATATCTCTCGGTAATATCATTTCAAAATTTCCCCCGCCTCGACCGATAATTTTTATGGAAACACTCCCAATCATTGCCTGTGTTTTTTCGCCTGCGTTTGAAAAAAGAATTATTTTTGAGGAATCAGCATATATTTCGGCAACACGTCCGATAGGTATATTGCCTAAGACCTCGCCTGTAGAGCTATGACCGAGGGCAAAAACCATATTCCCTGTCTGTAATCCTTGTTTTGTGCCTGTATCAATAATAAGAGTGTCATAAGGACTTTGATTGGGCTTGGCTAAAATAGCAGCCAGAACCATATTTGCCTTTTGAATTTTTCTGCCTAAAATTTCTTTGAGCTTCGTATTTTCATTTAAAATAGAATTATAATTAGACAATTGAGCTTTGTCTTCACTTAACTGCGACTTTAGATTTTTATTCTCTGAAATAAGAGAATTTTTCGAAATAAAAAAAGAAGATATGTTTGCCAATTTGCCACCAATATTATTTCCTAAAATAAAAACTGGGCGAAAAATAGCGGTTGAAACATAAGACAATCCATAAAAAATATTCATTCTAAAATAAAATAAAATAACCAAAGAAATGACAAAAAACACAATGTATGAAAATTTCTTTCTTTTTAATTTTTTATCTAGGAGGTAATTCATCTTGGTTGCTTATCAAAACTTCACGACAAGATGCAATGTCATCCAGTATTACTCCTGTCCCTCGAGCAACGGCTGAAAGCGGATCCTCTACTACATAAACTGGAATTTTTAGGACATTTTGCAAAAGTTGGTCAAGTCCAGAAATTAAAGCCCCACCACCGGAGAGCGTAATACCTCCATGCATAATGTCAGATAAAATTTCAGGCGGAATCGTTTCCAGCATATCTTTTACCCCACCTATTAACTCTTTGATTGAAAACGACATAGCCTCACGAATATTGGAATCTGTCACTACCACTTCGCGTGGTAATCCCGTGAGAAGATCGCGTCCATGAACTTTTGTTTCCATATATTCGCCGGGAATTACAGAACCAATGGCAATCTTTACCATTTCAGCCGTTCTTTCGCCAATAAGTATTTTAAATTCATCACGCATATAGGTAATAATGTCATTGTTTAATTTATCTCCTGCTATTTTTAAATTTTTTGATTTTACAATTCCCCCCAATGAAATCACTGCGATATCTGTCGTCCCACCGCCAATGTCCATAATCATAGATCCAATAGGATCTTTAATGGGGAGCCGGATGCCAATAGCAGCCGCTATTGGCTCTTCCACCAAGAAAACTTCTCTGGCGCCAGCCGAACGCGCCGCGTCATATACGGCCCGCGTTTCCACATTGGTCGTGCCGGACGGCACACCAATTAAAACTCTCGGTCGCGCCAATTTTTTAGACATTTTATCCGCTTTGTTTATTAAATATGAAAGCATTTCTTCGGTAATTTCAAAATCTGAAATAACACCATCCACCAGAGGACGAATAGCTTTAATGTGCCCCGGAGTGCGACCCAACATTTCTTTAGCCTTCGCGCCTATTGCCAGAATTTGATTAGTTTTCATATTAACAGCCACCACTGAGGGCTCGTTAATCACAATTCCGTGACCCTTTAAATACACCAAGGTGTTGGAAGTACCTAAGTCTATGCCGATGTCATTTGAAATTAATTTATAAAATTTTTCAAACATAAAATAAATACAGGCTTTAGGCGCTAGGCTTTAGCATTCTTAATAATTCATCTTGGGAAACAATCTCGCCTTTTTCTTCTGCGCGTTTTTTTAATTCTATCCCACTCTCTTTCATACTTCGTTCCGAAACAACTATTCGATAAGGCATACCCAAAAGATCCGCATCAGCGAATTTTTCTCCAGCCGACATGTCTATACGATCGTCAAACAAAACTTCAACATCCGCTTTTAATAAACTTTCATAAACTTTATTAGCTTCTATAAAAATTTCTTTATCATCCCCCAAGGCAAGTAAGTGAACTTGAAACGGCGCAATGGACTCGGGCCAAATTATGCCTTTATCATCAGCAAGAGCCTCAACAACAGTACCCAAAAGACGTCCCAAACCTATACCATAACAACCCATCAAGATAGGATATTTTTTCCCTTTTTCATCAGTAAATGAGAGATCAAACGGCTTTGAATATTTCGTCCTTAAATCAAAAATATTCCCGACTTCAATCGACTTTTGTTCAACTAATTTTTCTTTTGCTAAATTTAATTGACTTAAAATTTCGTCATTAAAAACTTCTTTATTTAAAGCAGTGCCACTTTCTTCATCAACATAGATAGTGTCTTCGCCAGCGGAAGTGATAGTTTGAAATTCATGCGAGTATTTTGAAAAAGTTCCGCCGGAGGCAAAAGTGATATAAGTCAGATAACCAATACCAACTCTTTGAAAAATAGTTTTGTAGACATCTTTCATTTTATTGTAAAATTTTTCAAAATCTTCTGCCGATGCGTGAAAAGAATACATATCTTTCATAATAAATTCCCTGCTTCGGAGCATTCCTGATTTTGCGCGAAGTTCCATTCTAAATTTGTTTTGAATTTGATAAACAAAAATAGGTAAATCTTTATGTGAAGAAATATAATTTTTTAAAATAGGAACAACAATCTCTTCATGAGTAGGACCCAAGGCGACTTCTCGGCCAGAAGAATCACTAACTTTATATAAATCATCCATTGCATCCCATCTGCCAGTTTTTTCCCAATTTTCTTTTGGTTGAAAAGAAGACATTAAAATTTCCTGCCCGCCGACCTTATTCATTTCTTCCCGTATTATATTTTCTATTTTTTTTAATACCCGAAGCCCTAGGGGTAAATAACTATAAACCCCAGCCATTTCTTTATGAATAAATCCGCCACGAACAAGGAGTTCAGCATTCTTGGACACCTCATCCGCCGGCGCTTCTTTTCTCGTTTTAGTAAAAAGTTTAGATTGTCTCATCAGCTCATCTTACCCGAAAAAAGTCTTTTGGTCAAAGGAGAATATTTGCAAAAAACAATCTTTTCTGCTATATTAGATAAATGTCAAAAATAGATATTAAGAAAGAAAGTACGGACACTTTAATAGAAAAAATGTTTGAAGCTGGGACGCATTATGGCTACTCTAAGACAAGGAGACATCCTTCTATTTCTCCATATATATACGCCACAAAAAATAAAACAGATATAATCGATCTTGAAAAAACAAGTGTCATGCTGGAACATGCCCTGGAATTTGTAAAAAATTTAGGTTCGAAAGGCAAGGTTATCCTTTTGGTCGGCACGAAACCGGAAGCTAAAGAGGCAATCAAGAATATAGCCGAATCTCTTTCTCTGCCTTACGTGACCGAGCGCTGGATCGGAGGCACTTTAAGTAATTTTTCAGAAATAAAAAAAAGGATTGCTCAACTGGAAAATTATCGCCAGGACAGTTTAGAAGGCAAACTTGACAAATATACCAAAAAAGAGCGAGTAGTGATGGCAAAAAAAATGGATAAACTTTCAAGATATTATTCCGGGCTGATTGGTCTGAAAAAAAATCCTGACACATTATTTATCATCGATGGAAAAGCGGAGCATATCGCGGCAACCGAAGCCAAGGGCGCGGGTATCCCCGTCATTTCCCTTTCAAATTCCGATTCAAATATTAAAAATATTGATTATCCGATCGTCGGCAACGATGCCAGCATTCCCTCTATTAAACTTTTTGCCACGGCTGTAGCTAATGCTTATAAATCAAGCCTGTCTGCGCCCGTGAAGGAGGCGTAAAAATATGCCTTCCCCAATAACAACCGAACTGGTAAAAGAACTTAGAGATACTACTGGTATTTCGGTAATGCAATGCAAGCGGGCGCTGGAAGAGGCTGAGGGCGATATAAAAAAAGCGCTAGCTATTTTAAAAAAAATAAGTTCTGATATTGCGCTTAAAAAGGGAAACCGAGAGGTTAAAGACGGCGCAGTAATGATTAAAACAACGGGTAAAAAATCTGTTCTTGTATCTTTACATTGTGAAACTGACTTTGTTTCCAGGAATGAAGACTTTACTTCCCTCTTATCTAGCTTGACAGATATTGCTTTGTTAAAAGGGATAGAAAAAATGAAAGAAGGGGCGAGAGATATAATCAACCCTATAATTCAAAAAACTGGGGAAAATATAGAGCTTGGTGATATCTATGAAGTAGAAGGAGATATTTTGGGAAATTACGTGCATAATAATAAATCCGGTGTAATTGTTTCTCTCGCAGGTGGCAATGTTGAACTTGCAAAAGACGTAGCAATGCATATCACTGCCATGCAACCAGAAAATATTCCGGAACTCTTAGACCAGCCATTCATTAAAAATCCTGACCAAACAATAGGCAAGCTTTTAGGGAGCTTTGACGCAAAAATCAAGGAAGTAAAGCGTTATTCAATCTAAAATAAACAATATGTATTTTCTATTTATTTTATTTTTTGTATCACTTATTAGTATCGCCATAATGATTGGACGCAAACTGGCGTCTGCTAGAAATGGAGAAATTACAGAGCAAAAACATTCTCATCCTTTCGTTCCGAACTTACAAAAAATAAAACATTTAGTATTTGAAAATACAAAAAAATATGGGCATTTGAGTGTCGTGGCAATATTGAGATTTTATATTAGATTTTCTAATTTTTTAAAATATAAATATGAAGAAATAAAAATAAAAATAAAAAATGCAAATACAAAAAACCACGCTAATGGCGATTTGTCAGAAAAAGTTGAAGTTTCCAAGTTTCTAAAAATAATTTCAGATTATAAAAATAAAATCAAAGAAATTAAGCACAAAATACGCGAAGAGGAAAATAACTCATAGATGTGGTAGTGTATTTTACAAGCCGCCTTAGCTCAGTTGGTAGAGCAACGCTTTTGTAAAGCGAAGGTCCTCGGTTCGAATCCGAGAGGCGGCTCCCTTATGAAACTTTCGGGTTTGGAATTAACAAAGGAATGGGCGACACGAAGTGTTGACAGGTACCCCAAATTTAAGACACATTTTCCGGTAAGATTAATAGTAAAATAGTCGTATTAGTAATCTAACCAAAGAATATGTCTTCACCCCACAATAAAATATCAATTGATCTAAGGAATCAGATACTAGAAAGAGTAAAAACATCAGGTAAATCAATAGCTGAGATATCACAAGAGCATGGCATAGGTAAAACAACCATCTATGAGTGGTTGAGGGAAAGTACAGGAGAGGTACCTTCTCGTGACTTGATTAAGCTAGAAAAAGAAAATAGAGAGTTAAAACAAATAATTGGTGAGATCACAGTTCAACTTGGTATTGCCCAAAAAAAGTGGTAGCTCAAAAACATAAAAGTCTTCATGAAGTTTTCGGAGTATCAAAAAGCTCATTGTATTACAAAAGCAAGAAACATAAAGAAGATTTGAAAGTAAAAGAAAAGATTGAAAAAGTTTGGAATGATCATCCAAGTTATGGGCACAAAAGATTAGCGATAGAATTAAAAATAAACAAAAAGAAAATACTGCGAGTAATGAAGAAATTTAGGCTGAAGCCATACAGAAGACACAGGAAACCATTTAAGCGTAGTAATACAAGCATATATGATAAATACCAGAACCTTCTACCAATAACACTTCTAACTAGAATCAATCAAATTTGGGTGACGGATTTTACATACCTGTGGTACAGAAATAAGTTCATATATGTAGCCACAGTGATTGATATTTGGAATAGAGAAGTTGTCGGAGCTTGTGTTTTAACGAATCATTCGGGTGCTTTAACAGTACAAGCAATGGCGGGAGCTCTAATGGATCATCCAAAACCAGATATCATTCATTCCGATCAAGGAAGTGAGTATATAAGTGAAATATATACAGACTTCTGTAATTCTTCAGGAATTAAAATATCGATGTCAGAAAAGGGTTCACCTTGGCAGAATGGATACCAAGAAAGTTTCTATGACAAATTTAAAATTGATCTAGGTGATCCAAATAGGTTTGATACTCTGGGAGAGTTGGTGTATGAGATATACAGAACGATATATGTTTACAATACTACTAGAATTCATACTTCATTAAAAATATCGCCAAGAGAATTTGCTTTAAAAAATCAAGCAAGTTAAAATTAAAATAATTGCCTGGAATATTTGTCTTAAGAATGGGGTACCTTACAGGGGGTTGGGGGGAAGGAATTTTTGCCCGCCCTCGCTTTCCGCCGCCGCCGAATTTCGTATTTCGCTTTGCGAAATGCGCCGCAGAAGATTTAATCCCCTCTAAGGATATAGAGCAATTACTCTCCATAGACCAATCATACAACATTTGCTAAAATTCTTGCAAGTGTGGATAAACCCCTTATGAAAAACGAAGTTATACAATTTGGTAAAAGACTTAGGGAAATACGACTGAAAAAGAAGTTATCCCAAGGTGATGTTGCAAGAATTTTAGCAGTTCACAGAACATACATCAGTGGTTTAGAACGAGGAGTGAGAAACCCATCCCTCTTAACTATCCAAAAGATTGCTAAAGCACTTAATATTTCACCAAAGGAACTTTTATAAAATTTTATGGAAAAAGAACCAACATTAGGAAATAGTCCAGTAGAAAATTCTCCAGAGTATAAGGATAGATTTATGGAGTTGATGGAGATGAGACATCGCAACGCAATGACAGCTCTTAAAATTGAGAGAATTTTGGCACAAGAAGAGCAGTCAGACGAATATCCAACAACTCGAACGCCAGAAAATATCAGAGTAAAAAAAGAGGCTCACGAAGCGCTAGAACCAATTTTAGAGAGTTTATCTTCAGCTGGTCTCACAAGAAAAGCAGAGCATGTAAAAGAAGTTGTTGATGGTTACTTTGTCTCAAAAATCACAGCACAAAGGGCAGAGTTGGAATTGAAAGAAAAATTAAAAGAAGAAGGGAAGGAACCTACTCCACAAGGAATTGGGTCGGAATTATTTCGACAAAGAACCGGAGTAAACCCAAAGAAACCAGTTGAGGGAGTGAGACGAGAAGGATATTTTATATTGGCTTTTTTCAACGATGACGATTATTTGAAATTTGTCGAAGGGTTAGACCGAGACGAGAGTGCGGGACTATTTCATAGGGCCATGCGCTTTCCGAATATGACAGTTGATGTCGTTTTGAGTAGGCATGGATTTGGAAATAGAACTATACTGCACGAAAGACAGCATTTTATAAATGACTCAATACTTCAAGATTTTACTGGAATAGAAAGTCGCAATATCCCATCAAAAAAAGAATTTCCTCTACTTGCTGAAGGTGTGAATGAACAAAGAGCAGGAGTTAGAAAAGGACTTGGTGGAACTAAGGATGAGTTATTGGCTCGTATTCGCGATGGCTCTGATTCTGTTCGCGCTACTGACTTTTTGGGTACTGACCTCTACGAATATCTAAGTGATGAATTTTCAGAAGATGAACAAAAAGAAGTAAGTCTATTATTGAAAAAAATAGAATCAGAGTTGAAATCCGCTTTAGGTTTGTTCGCCGATAACCAATCAAGAGGAATGTTAGTTTACCATCTCGTTGACATTCCTTTACTACGTTTTCCTGAACGAATAAAAGCTATAACGGAATATTATAATTCAAAAATAAGCGAATTTACAAATTTTATTCCAGACGAAAATGAGGAAAAACAAATTCAAGATAAAGACACAAAACGACGATTAGCAGAGTTAAGATTAGATATTACGGGTGATGCGTATAGTGTTTCTGATATGATTTTAAGTTCAAGTTTTGGAAGAATTGAAATGAACTATGACGAGCTACAAACAAAGCTAAAAGATGTTAGAATCAAGCTTGAGGATTTAAGGAAGAATTACTATAATTTGCTGGCCGAAAGTAGACCCGAATAAACTAGGCGGCGCGCCAGTTTCACTGGCACGAAATTCGGCGGCGGCGGAAAGCGAGGGCGGGCAAAAATTCCTTCCCCCCAACCCCCTTCCTTTTTGCCCGCCCGAGCGTTCAGTTTGGCGCGCGAAGCGCGCCATCAGTTTCGTTCAAAATAGGTTCGGACTTTGTCATATAATTGCACACAGCCCTTGTAGTTCAATGGATAGAACGAGGCTCTTCTAAGGCCTTGATGTAGGTTCGATTCCTACCAAGGGCACCAGAAAGAAAATATGATATAATAAAACCATATTTTGGATTTTGGGGGAAGAAAATTTTTTAATCATAAGTCGAAAATTATTAACTAATAAATATATGAATATGAATCAAAAAGGTTTTGCTAATATAATTTTGATAGTAGTAATTGTCGCTATCGTAGCTGTTGGCGGATATTTTGTTTTTTCTAAAAAATCGGTAACACCTACTCCGTCACAGAATTCCGAAACCAATACTCCAAATCAACCAACTTCAGGGCAAGACACTGGCTATGTTCCAGGACAGGGAGCAAGCACTGTCGCTGAAAAGGATAGAATTCAGATAACTTCTCCAAATGGTGGGGAAAAGTTAGAAGTCGGCAAGACATATGATGTGCGCTGGACAAATTATTCTGGTAAAGAACCGTTGACTATCGCTCTCCAAGCTACAACGCCAAGTAATCAAGTTTCCGCTAAAATTGTTGCTTCCAATGTTCCTGCCGCCTCAACTGGTATTTACAAGTGGACAGTGACTTCAGAAAGCCCAGATAATAAATACAAAATTGAAGTTTATCCGGCTGGCGGACGTCCATTGGTTGGTCGTAGCAAAGATTTTTTTACCATTTCCGGCGATCAGTTAATCACTATCACATCACCAAAACCGAATGACCGAGTCAATCTCACAAAACCAATAATCATCACAGGTAAAGCGAGAAATGTTTTTGGCGAAGGTGAATTTGATGTTTCTGCTTCATACCTTCTCGATAACCAAAAACAAGTTGTGGCTAGATCTCTTGCAACTTGTAACATCACCGGAAATGGTTGTGATTGGACTTCTGGTAATTTTGTTGATTTCAAATCAACGCTCGACCTTTCTTCCGCACCTGTTTGTTATGTCAGCGTGGAGTTCTACAAGCGCGATGATAAAACTCCACAGACCCAACCATTTTACGTCTTACCCCTGTATCTTTTTGGAAACGAGAACTGTCAGTAAATGCCGCCAAGCTACTCCGTGCGTCCGCACGGACGCTCTAGGAAGAAAAACTTGAAATTGTCAGCGGTGCGGCTCCGCCGCCTTTCCGAATTTTCGCGGGGGGATTTCCTCGCCGCCGCAAGCGGCGAAATGCGTTCGGACTAATTCAAGAATACTGCACCATTAACGAACTGAACGGTTTTTAGTATTTATAATTTTTTTATTTGTGTTTTAATGCTAATAATTTTAGTTATCCACTTTACACGATGGGACTAATCTCGTGTATAATGACCTAGATGGACACAAACAAAAAAAAATATTTTAAATTTGTCCTCGGTCTTGTTTTGTGTCTGCTTATACGGCTGATTCCATTCCGTGCGCCGAATGTTGAACCGATTATGGCAACCATGATGCCTTTCAGCCGAGTTTACGGAGCTTTGGTTGGTTTTTCTTTTGCCCTTTTGAGTATTTTATTTTATGATGCGCTAACCGGAACGCTTGGAGTGCAAACATTTTTTACCGCCTTGGCTTATGGAATAGTCGGCTTGTGGTCTGCCAGTTATTTTAAGAAAAATAAAGCAAATGTTTGGGGTTATGTACGTTTTGCCATAATTGGAACTTTGTTTTTTGATACATTGACGGGGCTCACTGTCGGTCCGCTTTTTTTCCATCAATCATTTTTAGGGTCTCTCGTCGGACAAGTTCCATTCACGGCGCTTCATTTAATTGGCAACACCGCTTTCGCTTTCGTTCTCTCCCCTGCCATTTACAATTTTTTAATTAAAAAGAAAAAAAAGAAAACTGTTTCGATTGTCAACATCCTTCACCCTAAAACAATTTAAACTTCATGAAAAAAGAAAAAATTTTAAAAAGCGAATTGGCAAAAATCAAATCCATTAGAAGAAGAACTGGTGAAGTGGTGCCTTTTGATTTAAATAGAATTGCCAGAGCTGTTTTCAGGGCTTTTGAGGTTTCGGGTGAAGGGGGAGAAGATGAATCCCACAGAGTAGCCAATAGTGTTTTCAAAACTCTTCTTGATGTGAGGTCTGACTTAATTGACAAACACAAGGGAGCTAAATTTTTACCGACTGTTGAAATGATTCAAGATCTTGTGGAAAAAGAATTGATGAAAAAAAGTTTTCCCGATACGGCTAAAAAATATATCCTGTATCGCAGTAAACGTTCTCAGCTTCGAGCGACTTTTGGACCAGTGCCGGAATCAGTCAGGCAAGCGGTTGAGGAAAGCAGTAAATATTTTTCCAGTCCTTATTCAGAATATATTTTTTATCAATTTTATTCACGCTGGGTTCCAGAATTGGGCCGTCGTGAAACTTGGATAGAAACCATTGATCGTTACATGGCTTATATGAAAGAAAATTTAGAAAATAAACTCTCTGTTAAAGAATATGAAGAGGTCAGACAAGCAATGATTAATCAAGATATTTGTCCGTCGATGCGACTTTTATGGTCGGCTGGAAAAGCTTGCCGAAATTCAAATGTTTGGGCATATAATTGTTCGTATATTGCTCCGACCTGTTCTCAAGATCTGGGAGAAATTATGTATATTTCAATGTGTGGCGCTGGTCTTGGTTTCGCTGTTGAGTGGGAGAATGTTCAAAAATTTCCGCAAATTAAAAAACAAACAGGAGAAAAATTATCTGTTCATGTGGTTGCAGATGATAAAGAAGGCTGGGCTGATGCTTTTGTGTTAGGACTTAATACTTGGTTTGACGGCAGGGATATAAAATTTGATTATTCATCTATTCGACCAGCTGGGGCGCGCCTGGAAGTTGCCGGAGGCAGGGCTTCCGGTCCGCAACCGCTTATGGACCTAATGAAATTTGCTAGACGAAAAATTTTAGCAAAACAAGGCCGTCGTCTTTCAAATTTAGATATGCATGATATCATCTGCCAGATTGGAATGATTGTTGTGGCTGGCGGTGTCAGGCGGAGCGCCTTAATTTCTCTTTCTGAATTAGAAGATGCTGAAATGCGAGATGCTAAAAAGGGTCAATTTTATTTAACTGAAAGTCAACGGGCAATGGCTAATAATTCAGCAGTCTATAATTCCAAACCTTCAGCGGAAGAATTTTTAGATGAATGGACAGCATTAGCTAAATCCAGATCTGGCGAGAGAGGAATTTTTAACCGCGCCGGATTAGAAAAACAAGTGCCAGCGCGCAGGTGGGAAGCAATTAAAGATGAAAGACAAATGGGATTGAATCCTTGCGGAGAAATTTATCTGCGTTCCAAACAATTCTGCAATCTTACGAGCATAGTTATTCGTCCACATGACACAGTAGCGACTTTAAAAAGAAAAATGGAATTGGCGACATTGCTCGGAACATATCAATCCATCTTGACTAACTTTGGCTATCTCTCAAAAAAATGGAAGGAAAATTGCGAAGCAGAAAGATTGTTGGGCGTTTCTTTGACTGGCTATTATGATAATCCGATTATTCGAGATGATAAAATATTAGATATTTTGAAAATGGATTCTATTGAAACAAATAAAAAATACGCTAAACGTTTTGGTATTAATCCTTCCACCGCCATCACTTGCGTAAAGCCCCACGGTAATTCTGGCCAGCTTTTGGGTGTTGGTTCGGGTATGCATCCTTGGTACGCTCCGTATTTTATTCGAAGAGTTAGAATTTCTCATACAGACAGTTTACTTGAAATGGCCAGAGATCAAGGGGTTCCCTGTGTGCCGGAAGTTGGTCAATCAGCCGAAAAAGCTACTACTTTTGTTTTAGAGTTTCCCGTCAAAGCGCCGGAGGGAGCAATTTTAAAAGATGAAGTTTCCGCTTTGGATTTAATGAAGGAATGGAAAAGACTTAAAGAACATTTTGTGGAACACAACCCGTCGGCGACTATTTATATCGGTCCGAATGAATGGATAGCGGTCGGCAATTTTGTCTATGAAAATTGGGATTGGATAGGCGGACTTTCTTTTCTTCCACGATCAGATCATGTCTACCAATTGGCTCCATATGAAGCAATTACTAAAGAAGAATATGAACGGCGCGCCAAAGCCATCGGCAAGATTGATTTTTCTAAACTTTCTCAATATGAAGCCACTGACAATACTATTGGATCTAAAGAGTTTGCTTGCATAGCGGGTCTTTGTGAGGTGTAAATTTATGTTATACACAAGGAAAGGAGATACCGGCACCACTAAAACTTTTAGTTGTGATCAAAGAGTGTCAAAAAGCTCAAGTATCGCCGAAGCGTTGGGTTCACTTGATGAAATTAATTCATTTCTTGGATTAATAAAGATAAAAGCCCACGCCACGGCGGGACAAGCGGGCAAGTTTTCTTTTAACTTAACTGCCACTAAAATTATAGTTTCCGAAACAGTTGACCAGATTCAACAAGATCTTTTTATAATTCAAGCTGAACTCGCGGGCGCTGATAAAACGATTGCGCAAAATAGAGTTTTATGGCTTGAAGGAATTATTAATGACATAGAAAAAACATTGCCACCGATTAAAACATTTTTTGTATCTGGCGGCGTGGAATTGGCTACCCTGTCCGACATTGCTCGCGCCATCGCTCGCCGAGCGGAAAGAAGAGTTGTTGGGGTTGTTGATGAAGGAAAAATAATAATTGGCAAAGAAACGCTTGCTTATCTTAATCGTCTTTCCAGCGTGCTTTATGCTTTTGCCCGCGGCTTTAATCACACAGCTGGCATTAAAGAAGAAATTCCAAAATATAATTAAGTTATTACGATAGACTTGAAATAAATCTCTAAAAATGCTATATTAAAAATATGAATATCGTAACTTCACCTAAAAATCAATATATGCAAATTCTAAACACTTAAGAAAAACTTCGAGGTGATTTGATTCGTTTGCAAAAAATAGTTTCTTATATTGCGCAAGATGAGGTAAATTCCGAGTATATAAAAAGACTTTTTAAAATAGAAAAAGGACTCTCTGTTGGTAAAGGTATTAAATTCAAAAATAAAAGTGAAGTTAAAAAATTCTTTTGTTCTCTTTAACCATGGAGAATAAAAAGAAGATGAGTTTTGCCTTTTCAATAGAATTTAAAAAAATTCTTGAGAAAATGGAAGATGTTGGACGCACGGGCATGATTTTTGAGGGTTTTGGTATTGATCATGCCCATGCAAAACTTTTTCCTATGCATGGTACAAAAATGTCAGAGTGGAAACCACTCAAGTCAAACGTTGATAAATATTTTGAGAAGTATGAGGGATATATTTCATCTCACGATTATAAACGCGCTGATGATGGAAAGTTGTCTGAACTCGCTAAGAAATTAAGGGAATATTAATGACAAAATACTTAAAAATTTTAAAAAACTCTAATATTTTTCCAGAAAATAACATAAAAAAACCAAAGAAATATGAAGAGAGACAAGCTGTTAAGGCGATTGTAGTGAATAAAAAAGGGGAAGTGGCTTTGATAACCAATCCTATACATAATCTTTATTCACTTCCATGGGGTGGAGCAGAAAGCAAAAACTTAAAGAAGGAAATTATTAGAAAATGTCTTGAAGAGATAAATCAGAAAATAAGAATTGTTGGGATAGTCGGGAAAACAAAGGAACTTAGAGATAGAGATGCCAAAGAATACATAACTACATGTTTTTTGGCTAAAGCGGTAAAATACATCAAAAAAGATAATAGAACCGAGAAGGAAATCAAAAATGATTTAAGGGTGGTATGGGTTAATAAGAAAAACCAAAAAAGTATTTTAAAAACACAAAATAAAAAAGTTATTTCTGGAAAAGTAACTTTTTACAACACTGCTTTTAATATAGTTAGAGATAAAATATTTATAAATGAATGGCTAAAAACACAGATAGCGCCTAAGGCGCTATCTGTGAAAAAGTAATATTTACTTCTTAATCTGACTGGAAGCCAAGCGAAGGATTATTTCCCCTGTAGCATTTTCGGTGTCAGTGATAATAATGGAATTATCATTCGCAAAAATATACATCATTACTATCTTATTATCGTTATCATAAAGAATGCGCGCGTTTTTATTTTGCACTATACTGTTTTTAAAATTTTTCGTCAGCAGATATTTCGTTTCTGGAGAAATATCCATTCCGAAAAAGCCATATAAATCAGAAAACATCTTATTTTCCCAAACACGCATACTGTCAAAAATATCAGCGACAGAACGTATTTTAAGCAGTATAAAAAAATCCTTGCCCTCCAAAGAGACGGGGAAAGTTTCATTATTCACCACACCCATTAAAAAATTATTATCTATAAAGTTGCCACTATCGCCAATGTTAGCCGAAATATAATTGCCTTTTATCAGAGCAATAAATCTTTTAAATCCCACAACTTTTTTATTTTCGGTGAGATAAATTCCTTCTATTCCCCCTTGTTTGACCGTAGTTGTATTAACCGCATTCCGAACAATTTGAGTTATTTGATCTTTTGAAAAATCGGCTATTTCAATAAACCCTGTTTTATCATTAAAAATCAGCAGAGTAAATGGCACTGGCACATCAACAGTGTTAATGTCGTTTTTAAAAAAGAAAGAAAAGAAAATGGCTAAAGCTGTAAATATAAGCAATATACCCACAAGCATAAAGAGTCGATTCTTCGTTGATTCTGGAGATAAATTTCTTTTTTCGACTTCACGTTCTTCTTCTTGGTGTATTATTTTTTTTATTAATCCCCCTTTGTCATCTTCAAGCACCTTTGCCATATCTTCGGCATAAGTATTCGTAACTGCATGTTTCCCGCCCACCCCCGAAGACTCGGGAGAATGGGCAGGTATTTTATTTTCTTCCTTTTTCTCCATTGTTTTTAAAAAAATCTTTATCCGCCTCTCGGATAGATAAACTAATTTTACCTCTTTCTGCGTCAACTTTTATGACTTTCACGGGCACGATCATGCCTTCCTTTATTATATCGCTAACTCGTTCCACACGAAATGGCGCAATTTCGGAGATATGCACCATGCCATCAGTGGAAGCATTTAACCTTACAAAGGCTCCAAATTCAGTAATTTTTACTACTTCACCCTTTATAATTTCTCCAACTTTCCATTCATGAGTTATTTCTAACACTATGTCGCGAGCTTTTTCAGCCGAACCATTTTTCCCAGTGAAATATACAGTGCCATCATCTTCAATGGTTATTTCAGCTCCAGTTTTCTCTTTAATTTCTTTAATAGTCTTGCCACCACTGCCTATTATCATGCCAATTTGATCTGGTTTGATTCGTATTATAATTATCTTAGGCGCATTTGAAGAAATTTCTTTTCGCGGAGCTTTAATTTCTTTTTCAATTCTATCTATTATGGTTACCAACGCTTTTTTGGCTTGCCTCATTGCTTCGCCTAATATTTTTATCGATACTCCTTCCACTTTCACATCAAGCTGTATGGCGGTAATCCCCTTTTTTGTGCCCGCAATTTTAAAATCCATATCACCATGATGATCTTCCGGACCTTGGATATCAGTCAAAATCTTATATTTACTTTCTGACTCATACATTAATCCCATAGCAATACCAGCCACTGGCGCGTTAATCGGCACTCCACCATCCATTAAGGCAAGAGTAGAAGCGCAAATTGAAGCTTGAGAAGTGGAACCATTGGAGGCCATAGATTCAGAAACAAGACGTATCGTATATGGAAATTCCATAGAAGATGGCAAAACCATCGCGAGGGCTTTTTCCGCCAATGCGCCATGGCCAACTTCTCGGCGGTTTGTAAAACCAGCGCGACCCACTTCCCCAGATGAATAAGAAGGAAAATTATAATGATGCATAAATCTTTTTTCGGTTTTTGCTTGCATGCCATCAATCATATGTCTGTCTTCCGGCCCACCAAGCGTAAGCACTGAAAGCACATGGGTCCCCCCTCGGTAAAAAATTCCGGAACCGTGCAAGATTGAAGAAAGTCCTCCGGCTTGCGCGTACAGGTCGCGAACTTCATCCATTGCCCTGCCGTCAGCGCGCTTGTTTTCTTTTATTGCTTTTTGATGCAACATATCGTTTTCCGTATTATCAAATAAATGGTCTTCCATAACAAAATCTTCCCGGTCTGGATATTTTTCTTTCACCATTTTATTCCAAACACTATGAAGCTCGTCTATTTCTTTTTTGCCTGGACCGGCAAAAATAGCATCTTCCATTTTTGGTAAAATATGTTCATTAAACAATAAAATTGATTCCGGATCTATTTTTTCTTTCTCTATTGCTCTTTTTTCTTTGCCAATTTCTTTAACAATTTTCTTTTGAAAATTTTCTAATTTAGTTATCTCGTCACTTGCCTTCTCCAGAGCTTTTTCCAATTCTTCTTCTTTTACTTGCCGAGCGGACGCTTCAATCATATTTATGTTGCCATCTTTGCCACAAACAGTTAAGTCAAATTTGTATTGAGAGCCTTCTTCGCGCAATTTAGACGAAGCATTTATTTTAAAAGTATCGTCATCATATTTACCAATACGCACCGCCCCAACTGGTCCCGCCCAAGGTATATTGGAAACCGCCAGCGCCAGGGAAGCCGCATTTATTGCTAAAGTTACAGAATCATTGTCGTCCACTGAGATAACTGTCGTAATTACTTGCACCGCATGACGAATCGCTTGGTCAAAAAGCGGACGGAGCGTCCTATCAATAACTCGGCTGGCCAATATGGCATCTTCAGAAGGTTTGCCTTCTCGCTTTACAAAACGAGAACCGGAAATTTTACCCGTAGCGTAAAATCTTTCTATATAATCAACTGTTAAATTAAAATAACCCAAACCTTCCTGGCGATCTTTGGATATGCAAGCCGTTGCGAGAACTATTGTTTCGCCATATTTCAATATCACCGAACCGTGCGCTTGTTCGGCTAAATCTGTAAAAATAGCGGTAAGAATTTTTCCGCCGATTTCAATCGAGTACTCTTTTTTTTGCATCTTATATTTTAGTTCGTATCCAGACTACAGTGTTGTTTCGAAACTTAAAGACAAGTTGAAACACTACTTTGTGTCTAGAGGCGAACCAGATTAACTAATAAAATCTAACAGACTATTAATTAGGATAACATTTTTAGATAAAAAAGCAAGAAAAATTATTTTTAGAGTTAAAACTGATTAGTTTCTGCTTAATACTCCAATTAAATACTTCCTGGGATTTTCAGAGAGATCCACAAAATCATCTACGACTTCACGCAGTTTTCCAGAAGTTGATTTACCAAATGAGACAACCTCCACTTGTACTCCAATGGTTTGTAAATATTCAACTAGTGGAACAAAATCTCCGTCACCGGAAACTATAACCACAGAGTCCAGTCGTGGTGACATCTTAATAGCATCAACTGCCAATCCAACATCCCAATCCGCTTTTTTTGTTCCGCCAGAAAATATTTGTAAATCTTTTGTCTTAGTCTCAATGCCGAGATTGCTCAATGCTTCAAAAAAATTTTTCTCGTCCCCTGCTTCCGTGGTAATAACATACGCCACCGCGCGAACAAGCTTTCTGCCCGCCACCGCATCTTTCAAAACCGCGCCGAAATTAACTCGCGCCTTGTATAAATTGCGAGCGGAGTGATATAGATTTTGAGTATCAATAAAAACCCCAACTCTTTGTTCTTTATGTTTGATGACAGTCATACATTTATTATAACAAGGAATCAAATAGATTTACACCAGCTCCATTTTCTTTATTAGCGCGTTGTAGCGAGTTTTGCTTTTTCGCTCCAAATATTTCAAATGAGTGCGTCTATCGGCCACCATTTTAATAAGTCCCCGGCGAGAGTGATTATCTTTCTTGTGTTTCTTTAAATGTTTAGCCAATTCGTCAATCTGAGTAGATAAAACGGCTACTTGTACCTCTGGAGAACCCGTGTCTTTCTCGTGAATCTGATTTTTCTTGATAATCGCTTGTTTTTTCTTAGTTGCTAACATTTTTATATATTAGCACAAAACTCTCAAAATTGCAACCCGGGCAGTGTCGCACAACAAAGATTATTAAACATAAAAAAATATCTAATAATCTCCAAATATTGTGCAACATTATCATGTCGCACAATATTTGTGCTAAAATATCCCTATGGCATCACTTAAACAGCTCAAAATTCAATTTTTGGAATATGTTGAGATAGAAAAAGGGCGGTCGCTTAATACGGTAGAGAATTATGATCACTATTTGACTCGATTTTTAGGTTTTATAAAAAATGACAATCCAACAAACATAGATGATGCCGTTATACGAGAATTTCGCTTATGGCTAAATCGCCAACCTCTCAATAATTTAGGCAGACCAAATGAAACTCTGGGCAAAAAGACTCAAAATTATTATTTGATTGCTATTCGCGCCTTTCTCAAATACATGGCTCGCCAAGAAGTTAAAACTTTGTCTGCGGAGAGAATTGAATTAGCAAAAGTGCAAGAACGATCTCTTGACTTGATAACTAGCGAGGAATTAAGGCGACTCATGAACGCACCGAATGGAAATGAATTAAAAGATTTGCGCGATCGAGCTGTTTTAGAATTGCTATTTTCCACAGGGTTGCGTGTTTCCGAACTGTGTTCTCTCCCGCGAGACATTGATTTACATTCTGATGAGCTTTCTGTTCGTGGTAAGGGAGGAAAAGTGCGTGTTGTTTTTATTTCCGAGGAAGCAAAAAAATATTTGAGGAGATATTTGTCGGCTCGTAAAGATATGGACGATGCTTTGTTTATAAAAATTGGTGGAAATTTACCTAAAACAATGGGCCGAAAAGGGGAAAATCTCGGTGTAACCAAAAGAACCATTGAAAGAGTGGTAAAGCAACTTGCCATCAAGGCAGGCATTTCAAAAAAGGTCACTCCGCACGTAATGCGTCATATGTTTGCAACCGATTTGCTTAGTAACGGCGCAGACCTTCGTTCCGTCCAATCTCTTTTAGGCCATGCCAATATCGGCACTACGCAGATTTACACTCATGTGACCGACAAGCACTTGCGGGACATACACAAGAAATATCACAATAAGAAATAGTATAATATATTCATGAAAATAATTTCTTGGAACACAAACGGCTTGCGGGCAACGGTGAAAAATGGATTTTTGGCAACCTGTTGATAAGTCAGGTTGTTGCCGCTCGCTGTTTTCTGGTATGATTTAAGTAATTGTGGATAATTTTTTTATGAAAAAAAACAAGAAAAATTCAAAAACAAATCTTGGCAAAGTGAAAGTTTCCACCGAGGAGGATGTAAAGATAAAAATTATCATCGAACTGCTGAAGCAGTTAGGATTTTCAGAAAGTCTTTCTGGCGAAATAGAATACGAAAAAGCGATCTCTATTGGACGCGGAAAATATGTTTATCCCGATATAGTGGTCAATATTGAAAAGACCACCGCTTTTGTAATAGACGCAAAAGGCCCGGAGGAAAATCTTGATTATTATAAGGACCAAGTCGTGGCCTATGGTCTTCTTTTGCGCGCACCTTATTCTGTTTTATGCAACGGCAAGGGGTTTAGAGTTTTTGACACGAAAACAGGTGAGATTGTGTGGGACAAAGATGTATCTGTACTACCGGAGTTTTTGGGCAAGAAAAATTTACTTAGCAGACGACGAGAAGCGATTGATACATATACAAAAGAAGAGGAGGAGCGCGCAAAAAAGACCCTCCTTGTATTTGAAGGAATAAAGGAATTTTCCGCGATACTTTATCGGTGCGAAGATTTTATACGAGACGTTGATGGACTAACTGGCGAGGACGCTTTTGACGAATTAAGTATGCTCCTTTTCACAAAGATGTATGAGGAGCGTTTGGCGTTGAAAGAAAATCGGAAGGGCAGATTTGTTATTGACGAGCATACCGACGCGCACTACATAAAAAACGATCTCTTCAAAAGAGCAGTTGAGGCAAACCCCGATATTTTTGAGGGCGATGAAAAAATTTCTCTAAATAATGACACGGTAAAGGAAATTACAAAACTGCTCCAAGATTATACCCTGCTTCAAACAGAAGTGGATGTTAAGGGGAGAGCATTTGAAATTTTTCTCGGCAAAACATTTACCGGCAAGTTAGGTCAATTTTTCACTCCGCGAACTATTGTAGATTTTATGGTAGGTTTCGTTAATCCCACAAGGTTAGCCAACGACAAAAATCTATATTCCGTTATTGATCCATCTTGCGGAAGCGGCGGATTTTTAATCAGAGTTTTTACGCACATCGAAAAACACATTAAGGAAACGGAAGGGGATGAGAGTAAAAAACAAAATCAACTGGACGCGCTTTCCAAACAACAACTTTATGGCGTTGATATAAATCCGCGTCTTGTTCGCATCGCAAAAATGAACATGGTTTTGCATGGCGATGGACACGGCGGTATTTATCGTTTTAACGGCCTGAAAACTCATCAACACGAAAAACTTGTCGCTAAAAAATTCGACTTGGTGATTACCAATCCCCCTTTTGGCAATAAGGATAAGGGCGAAATCCTGAAAGAATTTGAACTTGGAGAATTTGCGACTGGCGCGCCGCCACAACAAGCAAGAGAAATTCTATTTGTTGAGGAATGTATTAAACTTCTCAAAGACGGGGGCGAACTTGCTATTTTACTCCCCGACGGCGTTCTAAACAACTCAACATCCGACTATGTTCGAGATTTTATTAAAAAGCACACTATAATTCAAGGAATAATTAGCTTGCCAGACCGAGCTTTTAAGGCTTCCGGCGCAAACAGTAAAACAAGCGTTCTTTTTGTGCGAAAGAAAAGTCAAGATGACGAAGTACAAAGACCGGTTTTTATGGCGGTTGCGGAGGAAGTGGGCTACAATCGGCAAACAAAAGAAGCGGAGCCGATTAGCGAAAACGATCTACCTTTAATTTTGAAACAATATCGGGAATTTTTGACAACACAAAATTATAGAGCCATACAAAATAATCTTGACGATGTTTATATCATTTCGGAAAATCCGGCTTGCTTTATGATAAACCCGATCTTGCTTGAAAGGCGGCTGGACGCGACTTATTTTTATGCAAAATATGTTTTCAAGTTGAATGTCCCGAGCGTTAAAGTTTCTGACATATCGTATTTTTCAGAAGATAGAATAAATCCAGAAAGGTATCCCGAAAAAATATTCAAATATATTCAATTCAGCGATGTTGAGAAAAAACTTGGCAATGTTGTTTCTTGGACGGAATACACAGGGGACGAAATGCCATCGCGCGGAAAAATGTTTATCAAAACTGGGGATGTTGTTGCGGCAAAAGTTAAAGATAGCGAAGAAAATGTTGCCATAGTTCCACCCGAATTAAACGGTGAAGTAGCTTCAACCGGATTTGCTGTATTACGGCCCAAAGAGGATATTACGCCAGAGGTTTTGTATGTGTTAATGAGATTAAAAACTACATTCAATCAGATCCGGTGGATGGCCGCTGGCACAATTCAGCCAGCAATCAAAGACGAAGATTTGATGTACATAATTGTTCCAAAGTTGGATCAGAGGACAAAAAACGAGATTACTAAAAAAGTCAAAGAGATTGAGAAAGCAAGGCAGAAAGTGAAAGAAGAACTGGATGAAGTTGGAGATATGATAATAAAATGAAAATAATATCCTGGAACACTCCGAAGGAGATCAAAATATCGAATGCATATTTTGCTCCCTATGGGGTAGGAAGTGGTTTTGTAAATTTGGTATATATTATTAACCTATATTGATTATTTAATATGCGTATTATCAGTTGGAACACAAACGGCTTGCGGGCAACGGTGAAAAATGGATTTTTTAATCCCCTTTTTAAGAAATACAAGCCCGACATTTTGTGTTTGCAAGAAACAAAAGCAGAACCAGAACAATTGCCAAACGAGATACGAGATATTCCCGGATATTTTTCTTATTTTTCACATCCAAAAATCAAAAAAGGTTATAGTGGAGTGGCAATTTATTCAAAAGAAAAACCAAAAGAAGTTTTTTATGGAATGGAAACCCTCCTCGGCAGGCAAGTAAAAAAATTAGACAATGAAGGCAGAATGATTGGAGTTAAGTATAAAAATTTTACTCTTATAAACTGCTACTTTCCAAACGGCGGACAAGGACCCGAGCGATTAAAATATAAATTAGAATTTTATGATGCTTTTTTAAAATTTATCCTAAAATTAAGAAAAAAAGGTGAAAACGTTATTTTCTGCGGAGATGTAAATACCGCCCACGAAGCAATAGACCTTGCCCGACCAAAAGAAAATGAAGAGAATACCGGATTTTTATCGATAGAACGCGCTTGGATTGATAAAGTCGTTGAAAATAAATTTATTGATGTCTGGAGATATTTTAATCCAAATAAAATTGAAACCTACACCTACTGGGACCAGAAAACAAGAGCTCGGGACAGAAATGTCGGCTGGAGAATAGATTATTTTTTCGCGGATTATAAACTCATCCCAAAAATAAAAAAAACGGGAATGATGAATGATTATATGGGCTCGGACCATTGCCCAATAACGCTTGAAATTCAAATATGATACAATTAAACACATGAATCACACGAGATTAGATCAGCTTTCCGATGGAATCTTCGCTATTGTTATGACAATTATGGTTTTTGACATTAAGATGCCAATAATTTGGGGACCCGTGGACAATTGGGGGCTTTGGTTTGAAATCAAAAAAATGCTCCCGCTTTTTTTGAGCTATATTTTGAGCTTTGCTTTGCTCTTTACTTATTGGCGCGCGCATCATTTTTTTATTTCTATTTACGCAAAAAACATAGACTTAATGCTCACAAATATTAATGCATTATTTTTCATGCTGATAAGCCTAGTGCCGTTTTCGGCGAGCATCCTTGGTCAATTCAATAAAAATGAACTGGCCATCATAATCTTCGGCATACATATAATTTTAATAGGACTTACACTATACTGGATGCGAAGATATGTGCTTTACTCCGAACATATTCAAAATCCAGAAATAAATAGAAGGGAAATTCGTGGTAGCACTATTCGCACCCTTGTTCCGGTTTTCTTTGCCATAATCGCCATACCCCTTTCTTTCTTGAGCGTAAAAATTTCTGTCAGTTTGTTCACCTTGGCGGTAATTTTTAATCTCTCCTTTTATAGTACTCGTCTCTTTGAGAACATTATGAAAAAAATTTATAGTTTCCTGTTTGGGGCTGACATAAAGAGACATTTTGCCGATTAAAATTATTTTAACTTATTTTTTATTTACGTACTCCGTGTTTTGTATGTAATTTCTCTATTTCTTTTTCTTCAAGTTCCTCTTTTTTTTCTTTCCCCCTATCGCCAAGCGCTTTTAGCACGCCATCTGGCAGTAAATTAAGAGATTTTGTCAGCTCTGAAAGGTGTTCTGTGGTATTTTTCTCCGGCGCATCTAGCACTTCTTCAAGTAAAGCGTTTAAAATCCATCCCATTCTGGGCCCGGGTTTAATTCCTATGTCCTTTATCATAAATTCTCCATTAATTTTGATCTGTCCGACAGATATTGGATCTCGCAATGCTTCTTCTATCATCGCAAAATATTTGCGTAAACGATATGGCGCTTCTTTTTTCCTCATTCCTACTCTATCGCATTCACGAACATTCATTAAAGTCCAAATATTTTCTTTCCCGACTTTTACAATAACTCTCCGCACCGCTGAAAGTGTAATTAATCCCGTATCGGAAAAAAACATATGATTGCGAACAAGTTTTTCTACCAATTCAATTTCTTTTTTAGAAAATTTTAATCGTTCCATTATTTTTTTTGCCATTCTCGCGCCAATCACCTCATGACCGTAAAAAGTGTATTTCTTTTTATTGTTTAGCGACGCAGTTAATCTTCTGGCGCGAGGTTTTCCAATATCGTGAAAAAGCGCTGCGAGCCTGATTTCTAAAGGCCAATTCTTGTTCGCGGCATGCTGTACAGCGTGAAGTAAGTGCTCCCAAACATCATAAATATGTTCTCCCAATTGTTCGCATCTTATCCCTTCTTCTAACTCTGGAATCATATTTTTTAATAATCCAAATTTCTGCAACATTATAATGCCGCCTATTGGATTTTCTGATATAATTATTTTTATAAATTCATCACGAATTCTTTCGGGTGATATTTTTTCTATTAAACTTGAATTTTTTAAAATACTTTCTACACTTTTTTCGGACACAGAAAAATCAAATTGTACAGAGAGACGAACAGCACGCAACATTCTAAGCGCATCTTCTTTAAAACGTTCATCCGGCTCCCCTGCTGTCCTTAAGACTTTATTTTGAATGTCCTTTAGACCATCAAATATGTCCGTTATGTTTCCATTTCTAAAGGCCATTGCATTAACAGTAAAATCACGTCTTTTAAGATCATCTTCTAGTTTATCGCTAAATCTTATTTCGTCTGGATGTCTAAAATCACTATATTTTGCCTCAATTCTATATGGTGTAACTTCTATTTGACGTAATGTTTCTTGTGAAACATTTTCCTGAATAACAGTTATTGTGCCAAAAGTGTTTTTATAAACCGTTTTTTCAAAAAGACCAATAATTTGCTCTGGTTTGGCATTAGTAGTAACATCCCAATCTTTTGGCTTCTTGCCTATTAAAAGATCACGAACACACCCACCAACTAAATACGCTTCAAAACCAGCTTTTTGTAATGTATCTGTTACATGTGAAACTTCTTTAGGTATTTTTGATATTAAATTTTTAGAAGGTGTTTCCACTGTATTTTGTGCGGCTAGGGAGAATCGAACTCCCGTCTCATCCTTGGCAAGGACGTATTCTACCACTAAACCATAACCGCAGAATTATTTTTAATAATTTAATTATATATTATATTTAATATATTGCAATTTTTAATTTTAAGCTTATAAAGCATAAATATTTTGATAATTTAATAAAATAATGTATAATTATAACAATAATGCACCCGTAGTGAAATGGATATCATGCCTGCCTTCGAAGCAGTTGTTGGGGGTTCGAATCCCTCCGGGTGCACAAAGAGAGACGTTCTCGTAATTAGAAATATTTGTCCTTTAAATATTTCGTTTTACAAGATAGAATATAAGTATTTTATTAAAAATGTGGATAACTATGTTAGTAATGTTTATAAAGGACATAGTATTAATCTGTCTTTTAAGAATCAAATATTAAAAATGTGTTGAAAAATAAAGATCTTTTTATAAAAGACATAAAATTAAGTAATATGTTTCATGTGAAACATTTTTATAAATGTTATTCATGAAACTTTAATAAAATGCCAAAAGTTTTTACTTCAGAAAAACAAAAAATAGGGGAAATTGGTGAAAATATAGCTGTAAAGTTTCTCATGAAACATGGTCTTTCAATATTGGAAAGAAATTACACTAAAAAATGGGGTGAAATAGATATTGTAGCTGAAAAGGCCAATAAACTATATTTTGTTGAAGTAAAATCTGTTGCGCGTGAAACACTAGACAATGTTTTATCTGAAATTTCTGGGTACAACCCTGAAGATAATATGCATCCATGGAAATTAAAACGAATGGCGCGCACAATTCAAACTTATCTTTTATCTAAAAAAATACCGGACGAAAAAGAGTGGCAAGTAGATTTATTGGTTGTGTTTCTTGATATAAAACATAAAAAAGCAAGAGTAAAAGTCGTCAAAGATATTATTTTATGATATATTGATTTAACGTTAGGGAAAAGCGGGCTTGCCCGCCGAAGCTTTAGCGAAGGCGGGCCGTAGTATACCGGTAGTACAAGTGCTTTGGGAGCATTTAGACTGGGTTCAATTCCCAGCGGCCCGAAATGACTTCACTTGCTTTACTTTTTACACTTGCATCCATAGGGATTAGTGAAACTGTTTATCTTGTTCGTAAAAGAATTACGAGAGATATACCAGTCTGTCCGATTGGAGACGGATGCGAAGTGGTTCTAACAAGCAAATACAGTAAAATTTTCTTTATCCCTAATGATATTTTAGGATTATCGTCTTATGTAATAATTTCACTCATCGCTGCCTTTTTAGTAATTGAGGTTCCACCAATGTCTTTTTGGGTTATCGTAATTAAAATACTGGTAGGCATCGCCTCGATTGTGTCTCTTTTTTTTACTTATCTCCAATGGCGCATTCTTCGTGTTTGGTGTTTTTGGTGTTTGATGTCGGCATTTACAATTTGGCTTATGGAAATTATAATACTATTAAGTAAGAGTATTTAAATATGAGTAAAACTTCATTTCACATTTTAAGGGTCGGATTAGCTATAACTTTTTTGTGGATTGGTATTTTAATTTTTAAACAACCTGAAGCTTGGGCGGGATATTTGCAACCCTGGGCCGCCAAATTACTGCCTGTGCCTATTGAAGAAGCCATGAAGGGAACAGCAATCCTAGACCTTGGAATCGGTGTGCTATTATTATTTGATTATTTAGTTTGGTTGGGAGCTTTGGTAGCAACGTTTCATTTAGTTATCGTCTTGGCAGTAAGCGGTATAACTGATATAACGGTAAGAGACATTGGAATTCTGGCGGCAACCATAGCTCTCATGACAGATTCTCTGCCAGAAAATTTTATTGACAGAATTAAATCACGATAAGTTTTTTTATTTTATTATTAATTTTATTATTTTAGTTTAAAAAAATATGAACAAAATATTTATCACCATTTTAATTTTAATTATTGTTGTTTTGGGGAGTTATTTTTTGTTAAAAACAAAAGTGGAAGCACCGACCACGGAGGCGCCAATTACATCAGATAAATCGACCACACCAGATAAACCCATTACAGTTGATCAAAATGCCGTTATCATTTACAGTGATACGGGTTATTCTACAGCCACATTAAATGTGAAAGTGGGGGACACTGTCACTTGGAAAAATAATAGCTCATCAAATATGTGGACGGCTTCAGGTATGCATCCGAGCCATGTGGTTTACAGCAGTACTGCTCTTACCGCCCATTGTCCTGATGTTCTTGGAACAGCTTTTGACGCCTGTAAGGGTATAGCACCAGGTGATTCATGGAGTTTTGTTTTCAATAAAGTAGGTGGTTGGGGTTATCACAATCATCTAAAGGCCAGCCACTTTGGGAAAGTTATCGTGGAATAAATTAAAAATTATGTGTATAATACATTAAACATGCGGGATTAGTTTAGTGGCAGAATAAGAGTTTTCCAAACTCTGGGCAGGCGTTCGATTCGCCTATCCCGCACATGATAATGACATACATTTATGCTTTTATAAGCGTTCTAACAGTGAGCTTTGTTTCTTTTGTGGGAATTTTTATGCTATCTCTGCAAGAAGAAAAATTACGTAAATATATTTTTATATTTATAAGTCTTGCTGTCGGCGCGCTATTGGGGAATGCTTTTATACACCTAATACCAGAAGCCTTGAAAGAATCTCAAAACACCATTTTAGCAAGCATTCTAATAATTTCGGGAATTCTTATTTTCTTTATTATAGAAAAATTTTTTCATTGGCATCATCATGGTGAAGATGAAGACAAAAAAAAATTTCATATTCATCCTGTCGGCAAGCTGATTTTGTTTTCAGACGGCGTCCATAATTTTATAGATGGAATGATTATTGGAGCAAGTTTTTTGATAAGTGTTCCCGTGGGATTGGCCACAACTTTGGCTGTAATATTACACGAAATTCCGCAAGAAATTGGCGACTTTGCCGTGCTTCTACACGCTGGCTACACTAAAATGCGCGCATTATGGCTTAATTTTCTCTCAGCCCTTTTGTCTATTGCTGGAGTTTTAGCGGTCTTTATATTAGACAAAGAACAATCTTTTACCGCATGGATTTTGCCAATTGCGGCCGGCGGTTTTATTTATGTTGCAGTTGCTGATTTAATTCCTGAACTTCAAAAAACAAAAAAATTAAAATACTCAATATTGCAAATAATATCGGTCATAACCGGGGTTCTGGTTATGGTCGCTTTGACCTTGGTTAAATAAATTTCTAAAGAATTTTAGAAATAAAATTAGAAAGGATTCTTTGCTCCTAAAACTTCAAAGTGTAAATGCGGTCCAGTTGAGCGACCAGTGGAACCCACAAAACCGATAATTTTTCCTTGAGCAACTTCTGCGCCCGTAGCAATGTTTAACTTAGACATATGCGCGTATAAAGTTCTTGTGCCATTTGGGTGTTGTAAAATTATCATATTGCCAAAAGCGCCATTCCAACCCATTCTGGCGGTTAAAACTTTTCCGGAAGCGGAAGCATAAATAGGTGTGCTGGTCGGAGCCGCGATGTCAACGCCTTTATGACTGGAAGTTATTCCTCTGGTTTTTCTACCATTAGGAACTGGGTTTTTGAAATAACCAACAATACTTGGCATTGAAGCATATGAACCACCTCCTCTTGCAATAGATCCGCTCCCGCTTTTTGGCTTCGTTTCATTTAATAAATCTGCGCCCGGGATCATTAGTTTTTCACCAATAACAAGTTTTGCATCCACATCAATATCGTTGGCAAGAAGTATTTCATCCATATCAACTTTGTAAAGATTGGCTATGCCTTGAAGTGTTTGACCCTTGATAACAGTATGTTCTATACCGGAAAAAGGCAGTATTAGCAACACATCACCCTCTTTTAACTTATCGCTTTTACTCATTTCATTGGCAGATAAAATAGTATCTACGGACACGGCAAACATATCTGCTATTTGAGAAAAAGTGTCTTCATTTCTAACTACATAAACGTTTATTTCACCATAGGAGAAATCTGCGCCCCCAATTCCGCCTAGCGCGTCAAGCGGACTTGTCGCTGGAAGCAAGGCATTGTCAGAGACAATATTCACATTGGCGTTTGCGTTAATTCCATTGTCTTTTGTTTTGTCATTCGGAATAGGCAGAACATTTGCCTGAAGAAGAGTCATGGTCTGTGAATTATTGGCTTCCGTGGAATTAATAGAATCTGTTTGCGCAGAAACTTCATTACCCAGTATTGAAGAGAAAAAGAAAGCGTAAGCTGAAAATGGCGCAAAAACCGCCCCAAGCAACAGGGAAAAGGCCAGAATAGAGCTAAATATTTTAAATAGGGGTTTTATAAAACAAACTAATTATCGCAAGAATTCCTTTCCGATCCTTTAAAAATAAGGACAGAATTACAGAACGACCGAAATTGTACTGCAAACAAGGGTTCTCACGATGGTTACTGTCATTTCTATCACTCAGTCAGCTCATACCATACCTCTTTTCAGGACTGTATTCAAAGGATAGCCAAAAACAGGCAAAAAGTCAATCATCGTGTGGATAACCATTTAGATTGTATTTTGATAAAAATTATGAGTTGAAAGATAAAAAATGTATAATATAAAAATGGAAGAACCAAAATCACCAGAAGAAAGTGAACCTTCAAGAGAAGTTGAAATAATTTTTAAAGAAGTACAACGACGTGTGGCAAAAGAGAAGGCTGAAAAACTTACAAAAAAAGTAACAGAAACTTTGCCAGAAAATAAAGAAGATTTACCTTTTATTTCCCGCACATACGGGGAAGAAGCAAGTGAACCAGTTTCTAGCGGACATTACGGAGGACCTTCAATGAAAATAAACCTGATTGGAAAAAATAAAGTAGGAAAAAGGAAAAAGGAAAAAGGAAAAAAACCAACTCCACAAAACACAACTGAAAAAATAGAAACTCGCATAACCCCTGATGATACAAAGGAAATTTATATTAATAAAAAATTATGGAGGAAGATATTTTCTGATGGAACGAGGGAAACTTATGATTTAGATGGAAATTTAATTGGTCGTTTGGATTCAAAAGGAAAAGAAATACCGACTGATGCTCCTGCATCTACCCCAGAAGAAAAAAGTAAAATCGAAAAAGAAACGACTCCAAAAACTCCGGAAGAAACAGAAGTAGCAAAAGAAATAGAAAATCTTTTACCTAAAGACAAAGAAAAACTCGGCCGGGGATTGAGTACTATCGGTTTTAGGGTTGAAAAAAAGAAAAATGATTATTTCGCAAGTGTATTTGATAAAATAGTAAAATCTAAAAAAGTAAAAGAAGGTGGGACAATTTTTCGTTTTTGTAAAGAATTAAAAGATTCGTTTGTGCGTGATTCTGCAACTGCTCAGAAAAAAGCTGAGGGTGTAATAAGCGGGAAAGAAAAATACAAACTTTCAAATGTGAGTCTTCTTCTTGGAAATGTCGTTAGATACGGAAGAATAATAAGTGATGCAACTGGATTTTCACTAGCTTCACCTTTACGTTATGTGATGATGGGAGGTATGGCTTTCACCCGCGTAGCTGAAGCAGGAAAAGAAGCGCGCCTAAAAAATGAAGAAGTTATTGAGAGAACTAGAATTCAAGATGCTGATCTGGCTACGAAAGAGGCTTGGAATATATATGAAAATGCCAAAAAAGAAGCTGAAGACAGTAATGTTTCTGCTGAAGCATTAAAAAATGCATATTTGACGAATATATCTCAAAATCTTGCGAAAAAACTCAGAGAACCAAGCATTGCAAATGGTTTTTTACAAAAAGTTTTAAGATTTGATATGTTAAATGGTGTAGTGAGTATTGATAATAAAATATATGACATTCAAGTAAATCAAAAACTTTCTGAATCAGAAAAAAGAGAAAAAATAAAAAAAATTACAAAAAAATACGAGAAAACTTTAAAAGACTATGACCGCATCTTAACACAATACGGCATAGTTGATGAACTGGCAATGATTGGTCGTTATGGACAAACTATAGGAAAAACTATTGTAGGAGCGGTAACGGTAGAAACATTGGTACTATCTGTAGAAAAACTTTATGAAGCATTATCACATGTTCTTTCTGGATCTGATGCGCCTGAACTTATATCAGCTTCTACACCGGAACCTTCTGGCGCTCAAGTTGCTACATCTGAAGTTGTAACCACAACTCCTACTTCGCCAGAAGTTACCCCACCTGCGCCGATTGTCCCGCCAGAAATTATAACTGAACCACCAACACCACCAGAAACACCTGCGCTAGAACCAGCCGTAGAAACGCCTGCTCCAGCAGTTGCCGAAACAACAGAAACAGTGAATGACGATGCAACTATTGGAAAAGGCGAAGGGATAGAGCACGCTTTCAGAAGACAAATAGAGCACGATGGAAATTTAGCCACCAGGCTTGGTTATAAAGGAGATATAAATGATGCAAAAGCTCTGCATGAATTTTCTGGAGGGGCAGCGCATAGGGTGGCACTTGATAAAGGATATGTGGACAGAATGACGGGACAAGAGATTAGAGTAATGGATGGAGATAAGATCGCTTATCAAATTCATACAGAAAATGGACAGATTGTTGTTGATGAAAAAACAATAGATGGAAAAATAATTGAAACACGCCATGAAGGAGATTCTTTTGAAAAAGAAACCGAAAAATATGAATATACACACCATGGAGACAAAAGAATAGAGTCAGTGCTTAAACATCCTGCTGATATTACGGTTCAAGTTCAAGACAAGTTTGAACCAATTGAACCAATAAGATCAAATATAAGAGAGCATCTAGATTTACCACCAGAACCCCCCACTCCCGAAGAATTAAAAGCAAGAATAGAGACAACAATGGATACGGAAATAAAAAACCGCACACCTTTAGAACAAGCGCCCGTGAAACCAGTTTATCAAGATAAGGTATACGAAATTTATCAAACAAATATAGTCCACATATTTCCCGAAGACACGGTGACCCACTGGAATTCTATAAGTAATCTAAAAGCCAAAGATCTTTTGAATGTTAAAATAGATGAAAAGAGTACGATAAATCCCGCGGTTGCTTATCTCCATAAACTTAGAGAAATAACTGGGCTTAAGCCAAAAAAGGGCTGGGTCTGGGGATTATTTGGTCGGGGTGAAACCGTTAATGAATACGTAGTGCGAGCTCTACAAAAAGGAGCTGAGAAAGGATTACTCGATCAATTAAAATTCTAAAAACTTAGCGGGTGATTATATCCAATCAATCGTGCTATATTGGACAAGTGCAACATTTGACAGGGCTAAATAAAGAACAAAGGGAAGCGACGATTCATATGAAAGGTCCGCTTCTTATCGTAGCTGGCGCCGGAGCTGGAAAAACCAAAACAATAACGCACAGAATAGTGAATTTAATAAAAGAAGGAGTTTCTCCGGATAAAATTTTAGCAGTGACCTTTACCAACAAAGCCGCCAAAGAAATGCGGGAACGAATTATTGCGGAAATTGAAAAAAACGCCAAAGGGCAAGATGGAATTCCATTTGTGTCAACTTTTCATTCTTTGGGAGTTTATATAATAAAGGAAAATGCGAGAATTTTAGGGCTGACAAAATATTTCACTATTTTAGATGAATCTGATTCCACTTCACTAATAAAAGAAGCGGAAAAAGAATTGGGAATAGATCCGAAACAATATGATCCTAAGAAAATAAAAAATATAATATCGCGAGAAAAAGGAAAATTTGTGCATTTAGCTGATTATGGAGAGAAAAAAACAGATTCTCTGGGTAAAATAGTGACCCGGGTTTGGAATTTATATGAAAAGAAAAAAACACAGGAAAATTCACTGGATTTTGACGACCTTCTTTTAAAATCCGTAAAATTGCTGAAGGAAAATGAAAAAATTAGAAAAATTTATCAAGAAAAATGGGAATATATACACATTGACGAGTATCAAGACACCAATGAAGTGCAATATTTAATGTCAAAAATACTTTCGGAAAATAATAAAAATATTTGCGTGGTAGGGGACGCTGATCAAAATATCTATTCTTGGCGCGGAGCGAATTTAAAAAATCTTTTAAACTTTGAAAAAGATTATGTCGATGCAAAAATAATTCTATTGGAACAAAATTACAGATCCACTAAGAATATTCTGGAGGCGGCGAATGAAGTCATAAAAAAAAATAAATACAGGCCAGATAAAAATTTATTTACAAAAAATAAAAATGGTGAGAAAATCGGATTATATGGGGCATTGGATGAAAATGACGAAGCGGACTTTGTTGCGACAAAAATCCTGGAAATTCAGGACAACTTCGTCGGAGATGCTTTTTCTCAGGTCCTCGGTTCTCCGGGTCCCTCTCCCGGCCAGACCATTCGAAAAAGCACATCCGACTCCGTTTTAAGCGAAGTTGCAGTTCTATACCGCGCAAATTTCCAATCCCGAGCATTAGAAGAAGCGATGTTAAGATATAACATCCCATATCAAGTTTTGGGTGTTAAATTTTTTGAAAGAAAAGAGATAAAAGATACTCTGGCATATCTCCGCGCAGCGTTAAATAGAGATAGTCTCTCTGATATAAAAAGAATTATAAATTTTCCCGCACGAGGTATCGGAAAAGTTACCCTAGTAAAAATTTTCGCCGGCGAAAGAGAAAGCTTGCCAATAAAAGTACAAATAAAAATCAATAACTTTTATAACATATTAGAAGAAATAAAAGAAAAAATACAAAATGAAAAAGCCAGTCGGGTGATAAAATTTGTAGTTAAAAAATCGGGCATTGAAAACGAACTCTCATCTGGCACTGAAGAAGATGTGGAAAGGTTGGAAAACATAAAAGAGCTTGTCACTCTGGCGCTTAAATATGATAATTTAGAAAATGGGGTCGGTATCGAAAAGCTTTTGGAGGATGCTTCACTGGCCTCTGATCAGGATTCATTGATTGAAAGAGGGGGGAAAAAAGAAATAACAAATACGGTAAAATTAATGACCGTGCACGCCTCAAAAGGACTTGAATTTAAGTATGTTTTTATTGCGGGATTAGAAGACGGACTTTTCCCCGCCCGCAACGCTTCGCGTAGCGATTCGGGCGGGCCAAACAAAAGAGACGGGGAAATGAAAAACGAGGAAGATGCCGAAGAAGAGCGAAGGCTTTTTTATGTCGCGCTCACTCGCGCCAAAGAAAAATTATTTTTATCCTTTGCAAATTTTCGCACCATTTTCGGAGCGCGCCAAATAAACACTCCTTCAAAATTTATTTCTGATATTCCGACTGATTTATTGGAAAAAGAAGGTAAAAATGCCAGGATTAAAACAATTTATATATAAAAACAACATGAGAGCAAAAAAATCATTGGGGCAGAATTTTTTAAAATCAAAGATAGCGCTTCGAAAAATTATTGAAGCGGGGGAAGTGAAAAAAGATGATGTAATTCTAGAAATAGGTCCAGGTAAAGGAGTATTGACCGAAAAATTATTAGAGTATGCTGGACTTGTGATTGCTGTTGAGAAAGATGGGGGGCTTTATGAATTTTTAAAAACTAAATTTAAAAAAGAAATAAATAACAATACTCTCATATTAGTATGCGAAGATATTTTGAATTTTAATACTAGCAACTATAATCTAGAAACTAGAACCTATAAAATCATTGCCAACATTCCCTACAACATTACTGGCGCAATTTTGAAAAAATTTTTGACAGTAAAAAACCAACCCGAGAGTATGGTACTTATGGTGCAAAACGAAGTGGCAAAGAGAATTATTGGACGAGATAAAGAGAGTCTTCTTTCCATATCAGTAAAAGCATACGGGGAACCGAAAATGATTATGAAGGTGCCAGCGCGATATTTTTTACCTAAACCAAAGGTGGATTCGGCAATCATCGCTATAAAAAATATTTCTCGTAGGCTCTTTGAAAACAAGAAACTTGTCAACGTGGCAGGTCGACAAGTTTTTGAAGGAAAATTTTGGGAAATAGTGAAAACAGGCTTTGCGCATAAAAGAAAAAAGCTCTCTGGAAATCTAAAAATTTTATTAAAAAACGGAAGCCTTGCTTCCGTTCAAGGAATGGGAAACAAAAGAGCAGAGGATTTAGCCCTTTCGGACTGGATATTACTCGCTAAGCAATAAACCCCCCTGGCCTTTCCTGATAAGGGGAGGAATAATTTAAAATCCCCCTGATAAGGGGGATTTAGGGGGTTGAATATGTTATAATTAAAACCATAATTAAAGAAAATTGGTTAAAACACAAAAGGATATTTCTAATCGTTTTTGCGGTGGTTTTTGTTGTCGTGCTTTTTTTCTTAAAAACAAAAACAATCTTTAAAAACGAAGAAAAATATATAAGTCAACAAATTAACCAAGCGGGCTTAATTTACAGCAACGAAGTAATAAGTAAGTTGGTAAATAAGGATACTGATGGAGACGGAATGTTGGATTGGGAAGAAGGACTGTGGGGGACTGATCCCACGAAGAAAGACACAAATGGCGATGGGGTGCTAGATAATATTGAAATAGAAAAACTAAAATCTGAAACAGGACAAGGTGAGCAAGGGGAATCCTTGCTCGCACTTCAAGATGAAAATCTGACAGAAACTGACAAATTTTCCAGAGAACTTTTTGCAACCGTAGCAACATTTAACCAAAGTGGAGCAATGGACCAAGTTACGGTGGATAAAATAAGCGATTCTCTGGCTGAACAAATAAAAAATACCCCTTCCAAAAAAATATTTTTGATTTCTGATATTAAAGTGATTGCGGATGATACAGTTGTAACTATTCAAAAATACAGTAATACCTTAGACGGTATTTTATCAAAAATCACTGTAAAATATACAGTAATAGATGTATTGCAAAAATTCGTAGGCGATGAGAATAATGAAAACATTGAAGCATTATCTGAACTTGACCCAATAATAAAACAAACAACTGATTTTATAAATGGAATGGTGAAAATGGAAACACCTCAATCTCTTGCCACTCTGCATTTAGATGTTGTCAACGCACTTGAAAGATTAATAAAAAACTTAAACGACATAAAACTTTACGATAGTGATATTATCGTGGCGCTCGGCGCCATAAGTCAATATCAAACAAATACTATTGCGCTAGAATCAGCGACTCAAAAACTTACCGCTGTAATCAATCAAAAATTGAACAATTAAACAGGAAATTATATAATATAAGTAAGAAAATGGCTTTTAAAAATAATAAAACGATACAAAAATTTATCTCTTGTTTAATAATTATTTCTATAATAATGCCTGCTATTTTATTTTCTAGACCTAAGCAAGCAAAAGCTATTGTTTTTCATGACCCTTGGCATACAATTGTATCTGTATTTAATGGCGGAACCCAAACAGCAACTCTCTCAACAGAATTATCAAATCTTGGTCTTCATGTTAAGGAGATTGCATGGGAGGTTTTAAAAGAAGTTGCCAGAACTTTCGCAAAGAGATTATTGGCGCAAATGACTCAAGCTACTGTGAATTGGATCAATACCGGTTTCCATGGCTCGCCGCTTTTCTTGGAAAATCCAGAGTCTTTTTTTAAAGATATAGCGAAATATGAAGTGCAAAATTTTGTGAATCAAATTGGTTATGACCCGCTTCATCTGCCTTTTGGCAAAGGAATTGCGTTAAATACAATAGATAGCTATAAAAGAAAACTTGAAGACAATGCGCAATATACTTTGAGTAAAGTTATAAATGACCCCGTTTTGCTAAATAATTATAGAAACGACTTTAATATAGGGGGGTGGAATGGATTTTTAATCAACACGCAATATCCGCAAAATAATTATATAGGATTCCAAATGATGGCGACTGAAGAACTCGCCAGAAGACTTCAGGGCACGACTCAAAATGCCGCGCAAAAAGTACAAACCGTCCTAGATCAGGGAATGGGTTTTTTGTCTCCGCAGATTTGTCCAACGAATTCTGCATATAATAATGATATAAATGAATTTCTACAGCCAAGTTTTGATGAAAAAGAATATGATGACGCGCATCCTTACGATCCACCACAACCAGACCCGGGTTCAGATCAAAATGTTCTAGATTATATAAAAAAGTATAATCTTGATTACTCTAATGCAAAAACAGAATGGGCAAAAACAAACGATTGCCCGGGTGGTTTGGTTTCTACTACTCCCGGTTCAGTGGTGGGAAATCAAATAAGCAAAGCACTGGGTTCAAGTATTGATAAAACTACATTAGCGGCGGCAGTAGGTGGTAGTATCTCTGCCATTTTGGATTCTCTTTTAAATAAATTCTTTGGCTTAGTTACAGAAAAAACTACAGGAAATTTGACTGGTTATGGGGGTTTGACTGACCCTGAAGTGAGAAATTTCAATGAACCACCACCCCTAACTGGAAAACCGGGAACTTGTGTTACGGGTGGCGCCAACGGCATACTCATGCCTGATCTAGAAACAGAAGCTGATTGTGTTGCGCTGGGTGGGGTATGGACTCTTTCAACGGGAACAATACCGCCGCCGCTAATTGGGATTTGTACCTTAGCCAATGGTGGCACTAGCGAAACAACACAAGTTGATTGCAATGTAATAGAGGGAATTTGGACTACAACGACACCACCCTTGGGATGGTGTATTACTACTGGTAATGGTATTGCCGAAACAACTCAAAATGATTGTAGTAATGTTAATGGAATATGGAGTCTAACACCCCCAATGGGGACTTGTGATATTACTGATGCCACCACGGGGTCAATAACAAGTTCAAATACTACACCGAATGAGTGTTCTTCTGATGGTGGTGTATGGACTCCGGATTCGCAATAATAAAATGAAAAAATACGCGTTATACAAAAGAAGTTATAAAGTAGAAAGTTATAAAATTTGTAAAGTAAAAGAATTTATGAAAGAAAATAAGGAACAAAATAATGAAGATTTTGATAGATGGAATAACATCAAAAAGGATATTAATGCGCAGAAAGTTAATACGATATTATTCCCGCAACTTGGAGAAATTTGGATGTGCGCCCTTGGAAAAAATATAGGTCGTGAACAAAATGGAGGTGGTAAAAACTTTTCTCGCCCAATGCTAGTTATTAAGAAATTTAATAATGAAATCTTCTGGGTTTTGCCACTATCTACCAAACAAAAGAAAATAGATTTTTATTATAATTTCAAAGATAAGAATAATCAGGATGTTTCAGTTATTATTTCTCAAATTAGGTTAATATATATCAAAAGATTTGAAAGAAAACTCTATGATATGGACACGCCAGATGTAGTAGAAATCAAAAAACGATTGCGAGAATATTTAATCTAAAATCGAAACCCCGCCAAAAGGCGGGGGATCTCGGAGCCCGAAGGCGCTGTGTACATCAAGTATAGCAACAACAAAATGAATGTCAAGGGGAATATGGGTATAGGTAAAAATTATAATAAAAGCGTAAAAATAATGTTAAAATAAAGTCACAAATGAATAAGAAAATCAAAAAAATAATCCCGTATTGCTTGATACTGATTGTTTTGGTTGGATTTTTTGGACCGACAGTTAATGTAAGTGCGCAAAGTACAGATGGAAAAGGAACGTGTTTTGATTCAAATGATAAACCTACTAATCTTAATGAAATAGCATGTGGCTCTAATCAAGGATCAAGTATTAGTGGGGCAAAAGCTTTCTATTGGATGCCAACTGGTGCAACAGATTCTTCGGCACGAATCACACCATATCAAAACTGTTTAAACGAAGGTGGTACTACAACGGAGTGTGCAACTCAATCAGGAGCACCATCTAAAGAATCAACATCAGGAAATGCATTATATGATAGTCTCTCTAGTTGTCCACCAGTTGATGGATGTATTGCAAAAATAATTTATTGGCTTTTCTATTCTATTCCAAATCTTTTATTGAACGTCGTTGGAAACTTTTTTAATGTTATTGTCGCGCTTACGTTATATAGCGATTTATATAATAAAGCCACCTTTGTGGGTAATGCTTGGGCAGTAGTCCGAGACTTTTCTAATATTTTCTTCATACTTATACTACTTTACATAGGTGTAAAAATAATCCTAGGACTCGGCGGATCGGGGGTTAAAAAAATGATAACTTATGTCATAATCATGGCTATGCTTATAAACTTTTCTATGTTTTTTACTAAAGTAGTTATTGATACTTCAAATATTTTAGCCTTGGTTTTTTACAATAAAATAAGTGTGACAACGGAAAAAGACGGAAAAATGATAGATCCAAATTATATATCAGTATTATCTAAAGATCGAGACAGGGATATATCAGGCGGGATGATGGGCTATTTTAATCCTACAAAAATATTAACACAAGAATTTTTCGATAATTTTAGAGAAGAAACTTACACATTTAGTGTGAAAAGCGCTCTTCTTGCCACAGGTACTGGAGCGATTGCCGGAAATCTTATCCCGATACCTGGTGTAGGCGCAGGAATAGGAGCCGTTGTGGGGTTGGCAGGATATGCCCTGTCGGGTTTTGCTAATGCTATACCACTTTCAATTTCTGCTGGATTTATCATTATTGCTGGATCAATTATAATTTTTGCCACCTATGCCTTTTTTATAGCTGGATTAGCTTTCTTGAGCAGGTTGATAGAACTTTGGATCTTAATTATTTTTTCTCCTTTTGCTTTTATGTCTTTGGCCGTACCAAAACTAGCAAGTATTGAATATATAGGATGGGATGCTTGGTCAAAACGTTTGCTTGCTGTATCTTTCATGGCGCCAATTTTTATGTTCTTTATGTATTTAATCTTTATGATTATAAAATCAAACATATTTATCAGTTTGGTTGCCAGACCTGACCCCGATAAACAGCTTTGGATGGAAACTATAATACTTATGGTTATTCCCGCGCTTATAATTCTAATTCTTCTTATGAAAGCAACAAATTACGCAAAAAAGAGTTCAGGGGTATTGGGAGAAGCATTAATGAGTGGCGCAAAGATTGCGGGCGGACTTGCTTTGGGCGCAGCGACAGGCGGAGCGGCGCTAGCTGGGCGAACAATTCTGGGTGGAGGTGGGGGAGCTACTGCTAATTACTTAGCAGGAAAGGCTGAAAAAGCGGGTTTTGGACGTGTTGGTGGTAAGTTAAGAGATGTTGGTGATTTTGCCCGAAAGAGTAGTTTTGATATACGCGGAGTAAAAATGGCAGGGCAAACCTTGGCTGGGGCAACTGGTCTTAAGTTGGGTGAAACAGAGAAAGGAGGCTGGACAGAAATGAAAAAACAACAAGTTGAAAAAGGACAAAAGAGAGCGGATGAACTAGAAAAAAGAGGGACTAAGAAAGAGAAAGAAGCTGTGGATAAGGCGGAAATAGATCTGAAAGAAGCAGTACTAAAAGAGATAACCGCATTAAATGCTGAAGGGGTGGCAGTAGAACTTCCGGTAAAGTTACACTTAGAAAATGTTGATAAAGAGATAGAAAAAGCAAGAATAGCTCTAAATGATATAAAAGGCACAGGAGATGTAGTAGGCACAGAAGCAGCGCTAGAAGTTCTTAGAGAGAAACAAGCTAAAAAGGATGCAATAAGAAATACTCCAATGGATATAAATGGAACTATGACAAACATAAAAGATTTAGAGAAAGTAAAGAATAAGGCAAAAGTAGATCTAGATGTTGTAAGTGATAAAATCACAACTGGTTACGCAAAATCAATATCCAGCAATTTAAGCAAAAATCTAAACTCAATTTTCAGACTAGGTGCATATAGCCGAGCAGGAGCAGACGAAGCTGCCAGAAAAATAAGAACAGGGACCAAATTAGACAGTGGAGAGAAGCCAAAATAAAAATTTATGACTGATAAATTAAAACAAACAATTAAAGATGAGGTGGCAAAGTTGCCGAAAAAAATACAAGAAGCAATAAATTCTTTGGATTGGGTAGATATTGCTGAAGAAATAGGAAAGAAATTTTTACTTATGGAAGGTGAAATAAATGATTTACAGGTTGAAACTCTGCTTGTCTTGGTGGGAATAGAAGATTTTGATTTATATGCAAACAACATTGAAAACAATATTGGCACCAGTAAGGAAGAAGCAGAAAAAATTGCCGAAGAAGCTAATCAGAAAATATTTACACCCATATCTAACGCACTGCCAGAAAATATAAATTCTGAAACAAGCGAAAAAACAAATATTGAACAGAAATTGGATAACCGTTTTGAAAAACTGCCAAAGGAAATTAAAAATATTATTAATGAGTCAAATTATCAGGAGATACTTTATAATATTGCCAAGGAGTATAACTTGAACGTTATGCAAATGGGTATTTTGGAAAAAATTGTTACAGATTTAATCATCGGCGCCATTCATTCAAATGATTTTAGAGATATTGTAGAAGATAGTATTAATCTTCCGTCAGAAAAAATAACAGAATTAGTAAATAATATAAATGAAAAAATCTTTAAAACAATCAGAGGGAAAATGATGGCTTTACCTAACACTCAACTTAAAATACCAAAAACACCAACTCAAATAAAAAATACAGAAACTCAAATACAAAAAAGCGACACAGATATATTAAAATCTCACGGTATTGAAATTGTGCCGGAAAAATTAGAACTAAATTCTGGAGAGAATGCATCTACTCCATCCTCTACCTTCCCCAAGGGGGAAAGTGCCCCCTCTTTTGGAGAGGGTTTGGGAGAGGTAAAAAAAGAAGAACCACACCCTATCTTGGCGCAAAAAATGTCCGGTTCTTTTCAAATTCCGACAGTAAAAACAGAGCATACTGATTCCGGCAACTTAAGTAAACCGGCTACGCCAGTGTCTATACTAAAAACCTACCCAAAGGGAACAGATCCGTATAGAATGACGCCAGAATGATGCTAATTATAAAGTTCATAAACTTGCTTGACAATGTATATGTCTCACGCTACAATTAAAAACAAAAGCGGTCGAGTATTAAAAGAAGTCTCTGGCTTTGAATGGGATAAGGGAAATAAAATTAAAAACTTAACCAAGCACCAAGTAAGCCAAGATGAGTGTGAAGAAACCTTTTTTGACTCTAATAGGGAAGTGCAGAAAGATTTATTGCATTCGAAAGATGAGGAACGACATATCCTTCTTGGACATACCAAATACAAGAGACTGTTATATATCGTATTTACTATAAGAAAAGAAAAGGTAAGAGTCATTTCTGCCAGAGACACCAAAAAAAGAGAACGCAAATTATATGAAGAAAAAAATTAAAATCCCAAAATTCAAGAACGAGTCGGAAGAAAGAGCTTTTTGGCTAAAGTTGGATTTGTCAAAATATTTTGAGCCGTCTGATTTCCAAAGAGTATCTTTCCCGAATCTAAAGCCGTCTTCACAGCCCATCTCGTTGCGTCTGCCATCTTATCTTCTCACTCGAGTAAAAGAACATGCAAATGAACTGGATATGCCTTATCAATCATTGATGAAAAAATATATCGCTCAAGGCATATTAAAAGAAGTTTAAATATACTTTATGAACTAATTTTTATGCAATTCAAAGTACCACAATTTTTAGACATAGAAGACAAAATTTTTGGCCCTTTTACTTTCAGGGAATTTGTTTATTTGGCCGGCGGAGCAGGTTTATGTTTTATCCTCTACAGATTACTGGGTCTTTTTCTGGGAGTTATGCCAATTTTGGCTGTAGCGGGATTTTCATTAGCTCTGACTTTTTATAAACCAAATAATAAACCTTTTATTAATATGCTTGAAGCCGGAGCCAAATATATCATCCAAAACAAGCTTTATATTTGGAAAAGACGCAAGAGTAGAATGAGCGACAAACAGCAAAACAAAATAGTGGATGAAGAAAAAGAAAAAGCAATATCAGAACGCGGGGTAAAACTAAGCGGAAATAAATTAAGAGATTTGGCATGGAGTTTAGATGTATTGGATTTAAGCAAACATGCAGACACATAAGTAATATGAAATAATATGCCATTAAACGCAAAAGCAACTCAAGAATTCGTACCAATCAAGGAAGTTCGCGATGGGGTAATCGTGCTAAAAGACGACGGACTTCGGGCAATCGTGCTGGCTAATTCAGTCAACCTGTCTTTGAAATCATCCGACGAACAAAAAGCAACAATACTTCAATTCCAAAATTTTCTTAATACTTTGGATTTTTCTATTCAAATATCCGTGCAATCAAGAAGATTGGATATTCGACCCTATCTTTTACTTTTAGAAAATAGAGTAAAATTGCAAAATGAACCCTTGCTTAAATTACAAACAAAAGAGTATGTGGAATTCATCAGAAATTTCACTGATTCAGTCAGCATAATGACAAAAAGCTTTTTTATTATAGTGCCTTATACGCACACTGTCTTAAAATCGGATTCTGGAGTATTGAGTGGAATATTTAAGTTATTTTCCAGAAAAAATAAAGAAGAAATAAAAGCCGCATCGCGGGTGGATTTTGAAGAAAAAAGATCCCAACTAGAAGAAAGAGTAAGCGTAATACAACAAGGACTTGGTAGTTGTGGCATAAAATCGGCTCAGTTAGGTACAGAAGAGGTTGTGGAAGTATTTTATAAAGTTTTCAATCCGGGAGAAGTGGAAGGAAAAATTAAGCTTGAATAAAAATATTATGGGAATTTTTGACACATTATTTAAAAAAAAGAAAAGTAGCTCTGCTGGTGAGGTTAATCTCGCCGATGGCGGGGCGAGCGTCTCAATCTTGCCCGTGTTGCCGGAAAAAATTTATGAATCAGCCAACCTGGAACTCCAAGATGTCATTGCGCCATCAGCTTTGAAGATTGAATCAAAATCTATAAACTTAGGCGACAAAATTGCTCGCACATTTTTTATAATATCTTACCCAAGATATTTAACCGATAATTGGTTTTCCCCAATAATTAATTTAGATAAGGTTTTTGATATTTCAATCTTCATCCACCCGATAGACACATCGCTGATGTTAAGACAATTTCAAAAAAAAGTCGCTGAAGTGCAAAGCCAGATTAATGTGCGTGAGAAAAAAGGTATGGTGCGCGACCCCATGCTGGACACCGCTTATCAAGACCTGGAAGGACTTCGCGACAACTTAATTCAAGCGCAAGAAAAAATGTTTGATGTGGGCATTTATATAACTATATATGCTGATAACGAATTGGATTTATTTAAGATAGAAAGTGAAATAAAATCGATGCTTGAGTCAAAACTAATATATATTAAGCCGGCGCTCTTTCAACAAGAGGAGGGTTTTAAAAGTGTCATACCAACAAATACTGACTTGTTAAATATTCACCAAAAATTAAATTCTGAACCGCTCTCCAGCGTTTTTCCCTTTATTTCTTTTGATTTAACCTCTAATAAAGGCATCCTCTATGGCGTCAACAGACATAATTCTAGTTTAGTGATTTTTGATCGTTTTTCGCTGGAAAATTATAACTCGGTAACTTTTGCCAAGGCGGGCGCGGGAAAATCTTACGCCACAAAATTAGAAATCCTAAGGTCTCTAATGTTTGACGTTGATGTTATGGTGATAGATCCGGAACGAGAATATGAATTCTTGGCTGAAGCCGTTGGTGGACGATATTTTAATATTTCAATTTCTTCAGACCATCATATGAACCCTTTTGACTTGCCAATACCGCGCGAGGATGAAACAGCTGAAGATGTTTTGCGATCAAATATTATCAGTTTAGTTGGACTTTTTCGATTAATGCTGGGCGGGCTAACACCTGAAGAAGATTCTATGGTTGATCGAGCTATTTCGGAAACTTATGCCATAAAAGACATCACTCCGGAATCAGATTTTTCAAATATTGAACCCCCGCTTCTTTCGGATTTTGAAATGGTGCTGGGGGGGATGGAAGGAAGCGATTCGGTCGTCGCGCGATTGGCAAAATACACACGAGGTTCTTGGGCAACATTTTTAAACAGACCTTCTAATGTGGATATTGATAAAAAATTTGTTGTATTTTCTATCCGTGATATGGAAGACGAGCTGAAGCCAATAGCAATGTATATTATTATGCATTACATCTGGAACGCAATACGGAAAAATTTAAAAAAACGCCTGCTTGTCGTAGATGAAGCGTGGTGGATGATGAAATCTGAAGACACAGCGTCTTTCTTATATTCCATCGCCAAACGAGGTAGAAAATACTATTTAGGACTTTCCACTATCACTCAAGATGCGGCTGATTTTTTGAATTCTCCCTACGGTGTGCCCATAATTACAAATTCTTCTATTCAGCTTCTTTTAAAACAATCACCCACCACGATTGATGTTCTACAGAAAACTTTTAATCTGACCGACGAGGAAAAATATTTGCTTTTGGAATCCAGTGTGGGGGAAGGTATATTTTTTGCAGGATTAAAACATGTCGCTATAAAAGTCATTGCTTCTTATACAGAAGACCAGATTATCACTTCCGATCCTTCACAAATATTATCAAATAGAAAAGCCAAACAAGAACATGAAGAGGCGGAAATCGCACAAAAACAATGATACAATTATATATGTTATGAAATTTAGATTTTTATTATTATATTTGATCACCTCACTTGCAATTTTTGTGGGAATTCCCACATTAAGAATAAATGCCCAATTATCTAATGGCATATTGATTAACGTAACACCTGAAAATCCAGCTCCGTTTGAAGATATAAGTATTACTCTAAATAGTTACATTGAAAATCTTGATAATGTATCAATATCATGGCTTGTTAACGGTAAAAATGTTTTATCTGGAATTGGTAAAAAAACTCTTTCGCTGAAAGCTCCGGCTCTGGGCCTGGAAACCACAGTCCTGGCTAGAATAGCACTCCCAGCAGGTCAGGTAGAAACAAAAATAACAATAAGGCCAAATCTTATGATATTGCTTTGGCAAGCGAATGATTCTTATGTCCCGCCATTTTATAAAGGGAAAGCAATGCCTTCACCTGACAGTGAAATAAAGATAGTGGCTATGCCTGAAATAAAAAGCGGGTCAGGATTAATTAATCCTTCAAAGATGACCTATAATTGGAAAAAAGATTATACTAATGACCAAGGGAGTTCGGGTTATGGCAAGAATTCTTTTATTTATACGAGCGATTATTTAGAGAATTCAAACTATATTGAAGTAATAGCTTCAACTTTGGATCAAAAATATTCCACACAATCAAATATAATCATAGGAACAACTCAACCGAAAATATTATTTTATAAAAATAATATTAACCTTGGAACATTATGGGGGAATGCACTTACTGATTCACATAAAATACAAGGTAATGAAATAATCCTAGCGGCGCCCTATTTCTTTTCGCCAAAAGATGAAAGAAATCCAAGATTAATCTGGAATTGGTTTATTAACGACAACCAAGTGGCTATTCAAGGTTTTAAAAAGAATTTAATGCCTTTACAAGTAGAAAATGGCGTTTCTGGAACCTCTAAAATAAGACTTGAGGTTGAAAATAAAGATAAGATTTTTGAAACAGCCAGCAGGGAAATAAATATAGAATTTTGAGATTAATCCCGTTAGAAGTAACTTCTAATAAGAGAAATATAATGACAAAAAACTATAAACAAAATAAAATAACTTCTAACGGGATGAGAAAATATACATCATACATTTTAATACTGATTGTACTGGTTGGACTTTTCAGCCCGGCAGTTAATGTAAATATAGTGCAAGCAGTAGAATGCACATCGTATCCAGATGGTGTATTCACCCCAGCTGGCTGTACAGAACCACTTGGAATCTGTTATGACCCGTATAATCGGCCTACTGATCTTACCCACCGCCAATGTTTAATTAATACTGGAGGGTTTCAGTGGAAAAACCCCGGTGAAGCACCACCAGGAGTACCAATTAATGTTCCAGTAGCGCCACTTACATCCCCGCTAACTCCCATAATTGTCCCCACGGATTTAAATTATCATCTTTTAGCTCCGCTACCCTGCACGGATACGGGTCCTAACTGCAAAGATGGAAAACTTATGACTTTCAACCCAACAGTAGAAAAACCTCTGGGTGCATATTTAAATTTAATGATAAAACTAGTCATCGGCCTTTCTGCGGTAATGGCTGTGGTGATGATTGTGATAGGCGGGATAGAATATATGACAAGTGAACTTCCTGGGAATAAAGAGTCGGGCAGGGAAAGAATTAGGAACGCGATACTGGGACTTCTAATCGCCCTGGGCGCTTATGCGCTTTTGAATACAATAAATCCAGAACTACTTAATTCTGATGTAAAAATAGATCAAGCGACTATTGTAGTAACTTTAGACCAGGCAAATTTTGCAAAAACAGAAAAAACTGCAACTTCTGTCGGAACAAAATATACGCTAAGCGGAACTACTAGTTTTGGTGTTTCTGATTTTATTAAAAACAATGGAACATCATTAAATAATATTACTGTAGATACTGTTGCTAAAAAGGCTAGTTTTTGTGCAGGTATAAATTGTGTTTCTGTTCCAATAAATATAGGTCTGAGTGGTGTAGCTAGTGCGGGACAGGCTCAATCTGGTGATTCTAAAACTCCAATAGGAACTACTACAATAGGCGGAGACATAAGAATAGGAAGTAATGGAAATGCTGTTATTTCTGGAAATGGTTATAATTTAGGCGCTGCTTTTGTTAATATAGGAGTGAAAGACTCAGCTGGAAATGATAGGGGAATTGGCTTCCATGGGTCTTACAATGATAACTTAGGAACAACAAACGGATGTATTAGAATGAGTAATGAGGATTTGATTGCTCTGGCTCCATATATGAAACCGGGAGTAAAAGTAACTATAAAATAATTTCATGTCAAAAAGAAATTTTATACTTTTAATAATAATTTTGATTCTTGCGGTAACTGTGGTTTTTGGGTTTTTATATTTCCGCCCGCAAACAACGCCATCAGGAGATAGCGACCAAGGTATAAATTTTATTTCAAGATTTAATCCATTTAGCAATAACAAAACAATAATACCAAAAACAGAATCTCCGGTAGTGGATATTTCGGGAACTCTCCCTCCTCCCGCAGAAGAAATACCAATAGTAAAATTAAAAAGGATTTCCGGCATGCCCGTAGCCGGTTTTGGATTATTTATGAAGGAAAGACTAAAAGATATAAACCCCACCCCAACCCTCCCTTTATCAGGGGAGGGAGATAATTTGGTTCCCCCCGCCAAGGGGGGTTCGGGAGGTTTAAAACCAACTCCGCCACCAACTGAATTTATAACTGCGGTAAGATATGTAGAAAGAGCTACGGGAAATATTTATCAAACCTTCTTGGATAAAATAGAAGAAAGGAAATTTTCTACAACCGTAATACCCAAGGTGCATGAAGCGTATTTTGGTAATAAAGGTAAATCTGTGATTATGCGCTATTTGAAAATAGACGACAGAACCATAGAAACTTTTGTGGGCACTCTCCCAAAAGAACTTCTGGGTGGAGACACAACTCTGAATAATGAAATAAAAGGATCATTTTTGCCGGATAATATCACAGATGCCAGTGTGTCGCCTGATGCTACAAAAATATTTTACTTATTTAATGTCGGAGATAATATGGTAGGCACAATTTTTAACTTATTAGATAATAAGAAAATTCAGATTTTTGATTCTCTTTTTACCGAATGGTTATCGTTTTGGCCGAATGGCTCATTGATAACTCTTACTACTAAACCATCATGGAATACAAAAGGATATATGTATGGGCTTAATCCGAGCGCAAAAAGTTTTAATAGGATACTGGGTGATATCAATGGACTCACCACTCTTACAAGCCCCAATGGCAAATTAGTTTTATATGGCAATAACAATTTATCACTTAGTGTTTATAATATTAGCGCAAAAAATTCTGACCTACTGGGAGTGAGAACCTTGCCAGAAAAATGTGTTTGGGGCAAATTAAGCGACATTGTGTATTGCGCTGTGCCAAAATCAATTAATGAAACAGAATATCCCGATGCTTGGTATCAAGGAGAGGTATCTTTTTCAGATCAGATTTGGAGAATAGATATTAAAAATGGAAATACAACAATGATTTCAGACCCAGTCACAATTCTGGGCGGGGAAGACATTGACGGTATAAAGCTTACCCTAGACGAAAGTGAAAAATATTTGCTTTTTGTAAATAAAAAAGATTCTTTTTTGTGGGAACTAGAATTAAATTAAATATTACCAACATATTTAATTACCACCCTGCGAGAAGGTCCAAAACCTATTGATTCAGTTTTTAAGTCGATTGCATCAGATAAAAATTCATGCACGATTCTACGTTCAAAAGCTGACATCGGGTCAATTTCTATGTTGGATTTAAAATATCTTGCTCGTTCCGACATCATGTGAGCCACTGCGCGAATATTTTCTATCCGCTTCTTTTGAAAATCGTTTATATCAATTAAAATCCCGTTATTAAAGTCATTTTCTGGTCTAGTTTTACCACCGGGAAACATTTTTGTTTCAATAATTTTGCGAATAAGATGATTTAATGCATAGAGCGCTTCACCCTCCCGCCCCACAAAAAAATGCGGTTCATTTACCTCAACTCCAAACCAAGTATTGGCTCCCTTGTTTTCAGTAATAGTAATTTTATCTACTTTTATCGTGGTTTTTTCAATTAATTCTTTTATTAAATTTTGTATTTCTTTTTTATCCATATACTTTAAGAACTTAAAACTTTTATTTCTTTGGCCAATACTTTTTTTTCTGTTTTATTTACGTAAATTTGCTGACCTATGGTAAAGATATTACTTGTAACCCAATATAAAGCAATTACACCAGAAAGAGGGACAATGAGCCCAGGAATTCCCGTATAAAGAAAAACAAAAATGAGAATTGGGAAAAAATATTGCATATTCGTATTCATACTTTTGCTTAAATTTACCTGAAGAGAATTAGCGAAAGTTGTAGAAGGGGTGGGGGGTTTGGGCATGAGATAAAATTGAAAATATTGAGAAACTGCTGCTAAAACTGCTAAAATTAAACTCGGTTTACCAATATCAATAAGACCCAAGAAAATCATCTTTATTTGAGTTGGAACGTGGATAAAAGAATAAAGCAATCCGCTCTCAAAATTTATTTCCTTAAAGAAAACATAGTATAGGGCAAAAATAATAGGAATCTGGATTAAAACCAACAGACATCCGGAAAACGGATTGGTCTTGTGTTTTTTGTAAAGCTCAAATGTTTGTTTTGCCTGCTCTTCTTTACTTGCTCCATTCGCTTTTATTTTACTAAGTTCAGGAGCAAGTAAATTCATGGCCGCTTGATTTCTAATCTGGCGCTCTGAAAGAGGAAAAAGCAGTAATTTAACGAGAATAGTAAGAACAATAACCGCAATACCGACATCTCCGCCGGGAACAATTGAAATCAAAAAAGCCAATCCGTTGATTAATGGCTTATATAAAAGAGTATTCCATATATTTGAGAGCATTCTCTAATTTTACCCCGAAATAAAATTTTTAGCAAAATTTACTACGGGGCAAGTATTAAAATAAGACTGCTTAATTTAATGGATCGATATGATTTTTCTGCCACGGATGGCAACGCAAAATGCGTAAAAATCCAAAATAAGCACCCTTAAATGCGCCATATTTTTTCATTGCTTGTTTGGCATATTCCGAGCAGGATGGGTAAAATACGCATTTATTGCTGGGAGATAAAAATTTTTGATAAAAATTAATTAATTTTATGAAGGATATTTTTAATTTCATTTTCAATTATTGTGGTATCGTCTTGATATTTTTTAAAAAGGAAGACGCCAAGGAGTCCGAGGGGAAAGTGAGCAATATATTTTTTCAACACAGCATACCCGCGCCGACGCAGTAGATTCCTCTTAACCGCAGACTTGGCAATCCCTTTTGGGGCAACAAAAGAAATCCGCGGGGCAGAGGACTGGTTAGTTAATATAAATTTAAAAGTTAAATTGGGAGAATTAATAAACTTACCCCCGTTAAAGATTCTTTCTACCGCCTCTTTATCGGCCCTATTTTTTTTAAGAAGCATACAAAAAGCATATTAAACGGACAATCTTTTTCTGCCTTTTTGGCGTCTTCTTAAGAGAATCTTTTGGCCGGTTTTAGTTCTGGATCTAACTAGAAATCCATGAGCCTTAGCTCTTTTTCGTTTTTTGGGTTGATATGTTTGTGACATATAGTAGAGTCTATAATAAAACTAGACGTTAGGCAACTAGGCATTAGGTTCTAGTTGGCGTTCAAAACCCTAAAGCCCAGAGTCTGCATTTTTATCCACAGATTATCAACATAGTTAATAAGTTTTTACAAGTATCGTATATTTTATAAATAGTATAATATGGAGCGATGAATCCCGTAGTAGAATTTCAAATCATTGATTTGTTCTTTCTTGGGATTAGGTTTTTAAGTAACGTAGGATTATTAATAATAAAGTTCTGAGTTGTTTTTATTAAAATCAATAAAGAACAATTTGAAATTTCACTATCGGGATGAACACAAAACAGCTCTGGGAAAATTGCTTAGTTGAAATTGGGGCAGGTATTTCAAAAGCTAATTTTAGTACTTGGTTTAAAAATACTTCTATTGTAAAAGAAGATGCGGGTATTGTTTATATTGGAGTACCAAACGAATTTGTTCGTGATTGGCTTATAAATAAATATCATAAACTTATTACAAAGACCATAGCTGATGCATATGAAAATATGCGCGCTGTAGAATATTCTATTTATAAGATAGAAAATAAAAAACAAGAAATATTAACAATAAATAATAGTGAATCTTATGTGAATAAAGAATTACCCTTAAGAGATTTATATATAAACCCGGAAGATAATTTAAATCCGCGTTATCATTTTAATTCTTTCATCGTGGGATCTTTTAACGAACTGGCATATGCCGCAGCTGTGGCAATTATAGATAACCCTGGTACTAAATATAATCCATTTTTTGTTTATGGGGGCACGGGCTTAGGTAAAACCCACCTAATCCAGGCCATGGGAAATTCAATAAAAGAAAAATATCAAAATAAAAAGGTGCATTATATGACATTAGAAAAGTTTGCCACTGATTTTGTAAACTCACTACAGAGCAATAAGGCAAATTCTTTTAAAGAAAAGTATCGTAAATATGATCTTTTGATTATAGATGATATCCAATTTATTGGTAAAATGGAAAAAATTCAGGAAGAACTTTTCCACACATTTAATACTTTTTATGAAAACAACAAACAAATTATTTTTTCTTCTGACAAACACCCAAACTATATCCCTGAACTAGCCGATCGTTTAAAGTCTCGTTTTGCCGCTGGAATGATAGTAGACATTTCTGAACCAGAATATGAATCTCGTCTGGCAATTTTAAAAGTAAAATTACAAGAATTCAATATTGATTTAGACCAAGAAATCATAGAATATGTTGCGGACGCTGTTCAAGGCAACATCCGTGAACTTGAGGGGAATTTAAATATCATAGTGTGCCAATATCGTTTGAAAAATAGACCCCTTTCACTGCCGGAAGTTAAAAATCTGCTTAAAAATAACATGAAACCCAAAAAAAACATGGCAATAAAAGATGTTGTGAAAATAGTGAGCGAACATTATCAATTAGAAGAATCATCAATTTATGAAAAAACCAGAAAAAAAGAAATAGTAAAAGCAAGACAAGTAGTGATGTATTTACTCCGAGAAGATTTCAGTGTGTCATATCCATTAATTGGACAAAAATTGGGCGGGAAAGACCACACAACAGTAATTCATTCGTATTTAAAGATTAAAGCAGACTTGAAAAATGACCCGCAACTTTTACAAGAATTAGAGCAAATACGAATCATGTTTAAGTAATAAAAAGTTATTAGACTTAAATTAAAAACAAAAAACAACAAATAATCCCTTAAATTAAAAACAAAAACAAATTATCCACTTATCAACACACATATTAATACTAATAAATTTAAAAACATAAAACATAAACACATGAAACTAGAATGCCAAATTGAAAAAATAAAAAATGGAATTTCTCAAGTTGAAAAAATTACTGGTAAAAACTTAACTTTGCCAATTTTAAGCTCAATTCTTTTAATTGCGTCTTCTGGGTCATTAAAACTTCGGGCTACAAACTTAAGTCTTGGGATTGAAATTGAAGTTCCCGCAAAAATAGAAGAAGAAGGCATCGTTGCTGTTTCCGGATCGGTATTAAGTGGTGTTTTTTCTAATGTTTTTCAAAATGAAAATGTTTCCCTTGAAAGTGTTGGTGGAAATTTATTAATTAAAACAAAAAAGAGTCAAATAAAATTAAAATGCCAGCCACACGATGATTTTCCAACAATACCGAAAGTTATTGGATCTGTGTTTGAAATAGAATCAAAAAAAATAATAGATGGCATAAAATCGGTATATTACAGCTCCTCTCCATCGGACATAAAACCCGAAATTTCAAGTGTTTTTGTTTATACAGATGAAAATAATTTAGTTTTTGTTTCCACCGATTCTTTTAGATTAGCTGAAAAAAAGATTAAAGTAAAAAAATCCGAAGAAATTTTAGGAATTCTTATTCCGTTTAAAAATGTCTCTGAAATAGTGAGAGTTTTTGGAGAATTTACCGGCATCATAAAAATTTGTTTTAATAAAAATCAGATTTCTTTTTCCTCAGACAATGTTTATTTAACTTCACGAGTAATTGATGGGATTTTTCCAGACTATCGTCAGATTATCCCTCAAAATTCTTTAACCAACGCCGTATTGCTTAAACAGGATTTATTAAATGCGCTTAAACTTTCAAATATTTTTTCAGACAAATTTAATCAAGTGAATCTTGCAATTAATCCGAAAGAGAAGATTTTTGAATTATCTTCTGCTAATAGTGATATTGGTGAAAATAAAACATATTTAGATGCCGCCATAACCGGAGAAAACATTGAGTTGGGTTTTAATTATAAATATTTTTTGGATTGTTTCCAGTCAATCAATACCGATAGCATATCTATAAAATTGGCTGGGGCGTCTCGTCCAATAGTCATATCTCCAGTTTCTGATTCGTCATTTACTTATCTTATAATGCCAATGAATAGATAAGTAAGATAATCAATACTGTATTTCAAAAGTTAAAGTTGTTTCGCCACGATTAAAAACAGTATCATAAGAAATTATTTTTAACTCATTATTTATTTGTAAATCCTCCAATTTTGATGGAGTAAAAAAGAATATGAAAGGAGATTCTAGGGTTTCTAAAAAGATATCGTTTATAAAAATGTCTATTTTTTTAAGGGGGAAAACTCCCAAATTTGAAATTTTTAATTGTATTTTTTGATCCGGTAAATAAACTGTTTCTGTGTTTGGTTCAAGGATTGAAACAACCGGTTTGGATAAATCAGTGTGTACATCATCGGTCATGGTTGGTTTATCATTCCATGTAGTTATCCCATATTTACTCTTATTTTGAGTCCACCAATTTTGCACAGAAATTTCCCAATGATTAAATTGCGGATTATCTCCCGGGTTTAAGGGGGGTGTCTCCAAAATATCATTTCTGTCCACCCAATAAAGAATTGAATGCACATTTGTTATTACTTTTTCTTGCTTTGTTTCTTCCGGTGTGTTTTTAGTTGCTAGTTTTCCAGAAATTTTATCTATAAAAAAGTTTTCATTACCCTGCCAGAATCCGCGAAGTATTGGTTTTACTTTTTGGAGATCAATTTCCAGGTCGGGTTTCTCAAATTTTTCATCCGGCAAGGTTTTCAATGCTTCATTTATAAATCTGTTCCAGATAGGTCCCGCTAAAGCTGCCCCTCCCTTCTTCATTGGCTCATTATCATTATTACCCACCCAAACACCCACAACAATTGATGGTGTATATCCCAGAGTCCAGGCATCCTTGTTATTATTCGTCGTTCCGGTTTTTGCCACTACGTCTCTTCCGGGAATTAGAAGAACTGAATTTGCGCCGAAAGTCGGCGTACGAGCTTTGTTGTCTGCCAAAATATCTGAAATTGTTAAGGCGGTATTTTTGGGCAAGATCTCACTGTTGTGTGGCGTGTATTCTTCTAACACTTTTCCATTTATATCTTCAATTTTTAGAATTCCAGTGTATGGATTTCTTATACCATCATTTGCAAAAACTCCATAAGCTGAAGTCATATCAAGGAGAGTTACTTCTCCACCCCCAATAACAAGAGTAAGTCCATATCGACCGATGTCAGTTAAGGTGCTGATACCCATGTCCTCTGCCGTTTTCAATGAATCGGAAAGTCCCGCTAAAAAGAAAAGTTTTACTGCCGGAATGTTAATTGATTGTCCCAGCGCATCTCTCAGACTCATCGGTCCGCGGAATTTTCCATCATAATTATCTGGCTTATAGCAGTCTTTTTGATTATGTCCCGGTAGGGCATTGCCATAAGCGTCACAGGTGGTTTGGAATTCTGTGGGCAGATCAAAGAGCACCGTGTCGGGAGTAAAGCCCTTGTTGAAGGCCGTAGCGTAAATAAATGGCTTAAAAGAAGACCCGGGTTGTCTGCTGGCTGTGGCAACGTTGAAATTCCCATCTATTGTTTTATCAAAATAATCTTTTGAGCCTACCATTGTTAAAATCTGTCCCGTCTTTGGGTCTATTGCCACCAAGGAAGCATTTTTCCCGTTCCAGTCTTTTTCATTTTGCAGAGCGCCTTCTTTTACAAACTGTTCTCCTTTTTCTTGTAAATTATAGTCAAGCGTTGTGGTAACTTTGAGTCCGCCTTTTTCCACTATTTCACTTCCATATTTTTGCTCAAGATAATCTTTAATAAAAAAGACAAAATGCGGCGCCTTAATTCCCGTAGTTTCTTGCGGAGAAAAAATTACTATTTCATTTTTTGCTTTATCATATTCTTCTTCTGAAATGAAATTAAGCTCCAACATCCTAGAAAGCACTAAATTTTTTCTAGCTTCTAGCTTATCTTTATTTTTTCCATAGGGCGATAAGGTTGTCGGAGATTGAGGAATTGATGCTAAATATGTTGCTTCAGCTAAGGTCAGATCAGCTGCGTCTTTGTTAAAATAAGTTTTACTTGCTTCTTCTATGCCGTAAACATTTCCCCCATAAGGAGCTTCGTTTAGATAATATTCTAAAATTTTTTCTTTTGGTATGGATTTGTCTATTTTAACCGCCAATACCCATTCTTTTATTTTTCTAGTATAGGATTTTTCTTGTGTTAAGAGAGCATTTTTTACTAATTGTTGAGTTATAGTTGAACCGCCTTGAGTTCTGCCAGTACCCCAAAAATTAGACAGCACCGCGCGAAAAATAGAGGTAATTCTTATTCCGCCGTGGTTGTAGAATTCAGAATCTTCAATCGCGACTGTCGCATTCTTGATATTTGCTCCCATATTTTCAAAAGTTATGTCAGTTCTTTTTGTGTCTTTATGTATATCATAAAGCAAAATTTTTCCGGTACGGTCATATATTTTCGTAGAATTTTCAATTTTTCTGTCTCCAAAAGAATGAAAATCGGGGATTTTCATAGAAAAAAGCCAAAGAATTATTATTCCCATCATTAAAATAAAAATACCAGCGCAAAAAAGTATTACATTTTTCCGCAAATTCTTGTTTTCCCGGTATTTTTTCATTATTCTAATCATAGCAGAAAATGTGCTATAATTCGAGCATGAAAGTGGTGACAGATGAAAAAAAAATAGATGAAATTTTGACACGTGGAGTGGAAAGGGTGTACCCCGATAAATCTACACTTGAAAGAGTTTTAATGTCTGGCAAAAAAATCCGGCTTTATTATGGAATTGACCCGACGGGGAGTACTTTGCACCTTGGTCATCTAGTCCAACTTCTCAAGTTAAGGAAATTTCAGGATCTTGGCCACGAAGTGATTATTTTAATTGGTGATTTTACGGCGCAAATTGGAGATCCTACAGACAAACAAGCAACCAGAAAACTTCTTAACCATCAGCAGGTTTTAGAGAACGCAAGCGAATATAAAAAACAGATTGGCAAAATCTTGAATTTAAAAAAATCAAATATTCATTTTGTTTATAATGAAAAATGGACAAACAAACTTACTCCAAAAGATATATTAGAATTAGCCTCTAACTTTACGGTTTCAAATCTACTTACAAGGAACATGTTTCAAGAAAGAATTAAGGCTGGCCGGGAAGTTTATGCTCATGAATTTCTTTATCCTATTTTTCAGGCATATGACGCCGTGACGATGGATGTTGATTTACAAATTGGTGGCAATGACCAAATGTTTAACATGCTTGCTGGTCGCGATTTAATGAAAAGAAAAAAGCACAAAGAAATGTTTGTTTTAACCACAAAATTATTGATAGATCCAACTGGTAAAAAAATGGGGAAGACAGAAGACAATATGATAACCCTCAATGACTCAGTCAATGATATGTTCGGCAAAGTAATGAGTTGGCCCGACAGTATGATTGCCTTGGGTTTTGAAATTTGTACTAACTTGAATTTTAATGATTTTATAAAAGAGAAATCACTTGACCAAAAAATAAAACTCGCTTATAAAATAGTTGAAATATATCATGGTAAAGAAAAAGCCCAAAAAGCAGAAGATAATTTTGTTAATACCTTTCAAAAAAAGGAAATTCCCGAAAAAATTGAAGAAGTAAAAGTAAAAATGGGGGAGCTTTTGAGTGAAGTTTTGGTAAAAAACAAAATCTTGTCCTCCAAAAGTGAATGGCGAAGACTTGTTTTAAGCAAAGCCATTCATGATTTATCAAAGACTCAAAATATTACAGATATAAATTTAAAAATTTCTGAAAATTTAACACTTAAAATTGGCAAGAAAAAATTTATTAAAGTTTTGGTAAATTAAAAATCCGCCCAATTGGGCGGATTTTTAATTATCTATCTTTATCAGGATCTTCTTCATCTAAACCAAAATCTATTTCTTCCGGTACACCCAATGGTTCATTCTCGCCATCATCATTTATTCTAAAACCCCGTTCTTCTATTTCTTCTTCATCTTCATAACCCATATAAAAAATTAATATTTTTTATTAAGCGACCTGCTAATGCCTATTTTGTAACAAAATCTAAAAGAGTTAGCAATAGAATATGTGGATAACTAACTTCTTATGTGCGCAAAAGCAGTCAAGGCAATAGCAATAGCGTCCAATTCATCATCGGATGCTTGCCCCGTCTTTGGCGGGGTTTTATTTTTATCTATTTCAACCAATATTTTAACCATTTTCATTACTTGTTCTTTGTCTGCTCTGCCATAACCAGTTACAGCTATTTTTATCTGCAAAGGAGTTGCTTCAAAAATTTTAAGTCCCGCATTAGACGCTTCATAAACAACAACTCCGCGCGCTTCAGCCACGCGCATAACCGTTTTTTGATTAGTGGTGAAAAACAATGTCTCAATCGCCAGAATTTCCGGTTTGTATTTTTTTATTATTTTTCTCACCTCTTCGCCGATTAAAATCAATCGTTCCGAAAATTCTAATTTAGCCGAAGTCTTGAAACATTCAGAAAAAATCACCCGTTCTTTACCCTGAGGTCTTGCCTCAGTGTTTCTTTCTAGCACAGCAATACCCAATCTTTCAAATCCGGGATCTATTCCTAAAATTCTCATTTTGTAATTTTAGCATTTTTTAGGGTGTGGATAAGTAATTTTACACTTTTTGATAATTGCGGTATAGTGATAGTGTTGAAGATTTATTCTTACTTTGGAGGAGGTGCGCTATGTTCCGCTTTACAAAAGTTTAACCCCTCCCCAACCCTCCCCTTATCAGGGGAGGGGAAATAAATATTCCCCCTGACAAGGGGGAATTAGGGGGTTGTATTTTAAATTAGTTTCTCCTGCCCCTTTTTTAATTCAAACCCCAAATGCTCATGCGCTTTCTTGGTGGCGACACGACCCCGGGCGGTGCGTTCAAGGAGACCAAGTTGGATTAAATACGGCTCTATAACCTCCTCAAGAGTCGCCTCTTCTTCCGAAAGGGCCGCTGCCATGGTTTTCAATCCCACCGGCCCGCTACCGAATTTTTCAATTAATATTTCCAAGAATTTTCTATCGGAAAAATTCAAGCCAATCTCGTCAACCGAAAGCATGTTGAGCGCTTCTTTGACTGTTTTTTGATCCAAATTTTTTTTATCGCCCTTTTTATTTACTTGAGCAAAATCGCGGCAACGTTTCAAAAAATAATTGGCGGTGCGGGGGGTGAATCGGCTTCTTTTAGCGATTTCTTTCAAAGCATCTTCTTCCAATTTAGTTTCCAGAAGATTGCTTGACCTTTGAATAATTTCCGCGATTTCATTTTCTGAATAAAATTCCAACCTAAAAACTCCGCCGGAAAAACGGGAACGAAGAG
>Ga0209542_10000461_pt1 | contig 97818 bp, 119 predicted proteins | sample RifCSPhighO2_01_FD_184028 | JGI IMG/M metagenome (GOLD analysis project Ga0209542, IMG submission 184028) | Soil microbial communities from Rifle, Colorado - Rifle CSP2_plank highO2_0.1 (SPAdes) (version 2) | ecosystem: Environmental > Terrestrial > Deep subsurface > Rock core/Sediment ...
ATACTTTCAAACCTGAAAGAATCACTTGGAAATTTTAATTTCAAAAGGGAAATTAACATTAAATCTATCTAACAACTTTTTTAGTACTTCAACCCTTTTTTTGAAATTCAATATGCCTATTCCATAAAGTTCATTTGTTTTTTCATTTTTTGTCACAAAAACTCCCTGTTCCACATCATCTGTTAAACCCATTTCCGGAGGCAAGCCGAAAGTTATCTCTAGGAAGTCTGCTGCTTCATCATAGTATATATCAAATGTCTCGTGTTTTTGTACATTCATTTTAATTTATCCGTAAAATAGGCTGTTATCACAAAACCCTCGCCGTTTAAATATTTAACGATGACCAATATAAAATAATTTGGAGATTTTACATATTTATAGCGCCTGTAATAGTATCTGATAGTTTCATCTGGGCTGTATTCTGTAATCTTATCGGGAATCTTTAGAGTTTCTTTGATCTCTTCCAAGTACTTTTCCATATAAGGGTGTTTTTTCATTATATGTCTCCATTGTTTATTGGGCAACCTTATCTTTCTTCCAGTTTTATCGGTTATTTCAAAGACATTAGTCATATATTAGAATAAAATCAGTACTTCTTATTTTTTGCTATTTGAGGCAGTTGCCGTTAGTCGTTCCACACCCCCTCCTGAAACTAACTCAAACTACCCTTAAGATGTGGCATTTGCTGTTCTATAAACTCAAATATTTCTTTCTTGAAGCTTGTGTTCAATGATAAAGCTTTATAGTTGGGTTTATGGTGAATAATTACCCAATTAATTTTAGATAACTCTTTTATTATTTGATCAAAATTTTGAAATCTTTTTTTGTCAAAATGCTCTGTTCTATCATATTTTGCACCCCAATTATTCTTCCTGGCAAGCTTGAGCATTATCTGTGCTTTTTCTAAATCTAAATCAGACTCTTTTGGCATTAGTTCATTAACTTTATGATTTATTTAAATGTTGCTATTTTTGAAATAATCTTTATTAAATGATAACATTTATAAATAGTGTATATGTGTGTATATTATGAAACAGCAAGAAGACAAATCAATTTTCCTAGAATATTTTGGAGATAGCCCTAAACTTAGAGTTTTGGATTTTCTTATAGGAAATCACTTCTTTGATTATCCTCTGACTGAAATAGCAAGAGAAAGCAATGTTAGTTATAATTCTCTTAAAGCATTTTTTGATGATTGGGTGGAAAAGGGAATAGTTATCAAAACAAGAAAAGTCAGCAAGTCAGATTATTTTCAGCTTAATATTAAGAATTCGTTTGTCTCTAACTTAATAAAACTTGACTGGAAATTAACTAAAGAATATACTCTAAAAGAAGATCAGCCAGTCAAAAAAATTACACAAAAGCAGGTTAATTAGTATTTTATTTCTTTCAAAAACTCCCAAAACTCAGGCCAACTCTTGCTCACACATTCGGGATGTGAGAAATTTGTTTCTTTTCCTTCTAACAAAGAAAGCATTGCAATTGCCTGTACAACTCGGTGATCCTTTGAATCAATTTCTCTTTCATGATTAAGATTCTCTATTTGTTTTTCCATTTCTTCCAATCTATTGCTCTCATGTCCTTTTAATTCTGGCCAGCGTTTTTCTCCATCTTCCTTGGTTATAAGATTAAATGCTCTTGCAAAGCAATAATCATCTTGTTGTATTGGCTTGAAATCAGTTTTTCCTTCTGCGAGTAGTTGCATAAACGCTTCTGCTTGATTCAATATCGTTTCGTCATATCTTAACTCACAAACAATTTCTAATTCTTTTGATTTATTATAATGTTCAAGAGCCTCTTTGCTTAAATTAAGAAAATAATCATCAGGAATTTCTTCTCCTTGATTAATACTTGAAGTTAAAATAGCTGCACTTGCCCATTGAGGAGTATTATTATCTAATTCAAGAAGTTTTGAAATAGGCCAGTTTACAATTTCTTTATTATCACAAATTTCTCTGTCTTTCAAAGTCTTTTCTTTAATAAATGTCTTATCTAAATTATGTTTCCATGAATAAAATCTCAGTAATCTGTACAAAGCTCCTGCCTCTCCAACATTATGTTCTTTCGCGTTATCCCACTCTTTTGATATTCTTATTAGAACTTTCAAGTCATCTCCAACATCTTCTCTTTCTTCAATTAATGGAATAAAAAGTTTTGTATCATTAATAATGTCAAGAAATCCAAGTCTCATACTCCAGTATTTAGACAATGGAATAAATCCTTTGGAAATTAAGTTGTATTTGTCTTGCATAAAATTCATTGAAGAATTATGTATTAATATATTGTTATAAAATTAAGCCCCTACCAATTAGGTATGCCCCAAAACCTATCACGTCTTCCTTGTTGTAGTTCAGCTAAGCTTTCTCTGTACCATCCTGCAGACTCTTGATCTCCTCTTTTAGAATAAAGTGTAACAGCATTCACCAATGCAGATTCGTATCTTACTCTTGCGTCAGAAATTGTTTTAGTTGGAGAGGCAACCTCGGCCTGAAAAAGAGCATTTCGTGTTTTTCTTACCTTATCTTGAACTCTATATTCAGGATCAAATACTCGACTTATTCCCTTATAAGCTTTATCAGCTAATATGCCTCCAACAGCAACAGCACCAAGCATGCCAACCACACCCAGTATTACTCCAATTTCCACATAACTCATACCCTGGTTTGATCTACTCATAGATAAAAAAGAATTTTATGAATATAAAAAGATTGTTGTAGTTAGTTCCTTACAATCTTAACACATTTCTTGCTTCCGCAATTACATTTCATATTTAACCCTGGGACTTTATCTTTTCTATAATCAGTTGTTATCTCATCACCTTTCTTTATGTCTTTGACAGCAAAGTCTCCTTTCTTCTTAAAATTAGGAAGAACGTTAGGTTCACAGGAATGATTTACATATCTTTCCGGAGAAGGAAACAGCCAATACTTATCCTCTTGAAGAGTTGTATAATGTTTTTCTTTGTCTGAAAGACTCCCAAACTCTTTCTTTGTCAATTGTTTTAGGTTGTATTTTATTACAACTTCGCCTTTCTTAAAATTCTTGTTTGCAAAAACCCCCTTTCCATGTATTTTAGAAGTTTTTACGATAACATCACCCATTTTGTTTTCCCTTTAAAATCCAAACTGCAAGAATTAATACAGTATCTCATTCCTTTTGGATTTTCTTTGTTCTTTTCCTGATCTTGAAATAAATGCCCTAGATGTCCGCCACACTTTGAACAGGTAACTTCAGTTCTCTGCATACCATAACTAACATCATTATGAAGACTAACACTTCTAGGAATTGCTTCAGAGAAACTTGGCCATCCTGTTCCGGAATCAAACTTTTTGTTTGATTTGAATATTACTTGTCCACATCCCATACATGTAAAATCTCCATTTCTTTTTTCACCGAGTAGTTTGCCGCTTCCGGCTCTTTCAGTTCCTTTTTCTCTAAGAACATGATATTGCTCAGAAGTTAATTTCTTCTTCCATTCCTCTTTCGTTTTGGGCATAGATTTCATTTTATATTAACTCTTTATACTTTTGGTAAATATTATCTTTATGAAGACAATTGATAAAAATAATCCTATTATTGAGAAGATTATTCCTAAAATGGCAAAGTTCTTACCCTCTAGATTTCCACTCTTTACCTTTTTTAGTGAAATGATTCCAATTATTATCCCCACAACTGAGATCAAAGGACCGGCATAAAAACTATAGGCTACAACCTCTGATAATTGGGGATTAAGGTTTGGAATTAAAATTGGAAGCAAAACATAAGATAATAATGAGTATGCAATTGCTATTAATCCTATTACAAAAGAAGAGATGGCTAACTTGCTTTTCATAAATTAATTAATATTTAAAAGTTTTTAAAGGTGTTTAAATTATTTCATAAAAGGTTCTACAAGTGTTTTGTACCCCAAATATCCCAGACCAATATAAAATCCTATCATAACACTAATCTGTAACCCTGTTCCAATAGCTCTTGGAATTGTCGGTCTAAATTCATCATTCAATCCATCATTACATTGAGTTATAATATGAGGTTCATTACACTCTCTTTTAATTTTTTTCAATTCTTTATATGCTCTTCTTCTCACACCCCACTCATTAACCGGTTCATTTACCCCATGCTCAATTATTTCTTCATCATAAGAATCCCTAAAACTATGTCCATCTCCGGAAGCAGGTGAGTACCTTTTTTCTTCCCGTACTAACCTAAATTTTTTAGTTGTCAAAATCTCCACAAGTTCAGAAACCTTTTTTCTTCTCAATTCAGACACAAATATTTTCGGCGCCATAAAAAATTAAGAAACCCTTATTTTTTAAACTTTTAGCTGTTTAAACAGCTGTTTGTTGTTTTGTTTGCACTTTTATTTCTTGTTCTCTAATCATCTGAACTAAAGACCTTGCCGAGTTAGCAAAAATCATTCCAGACTCATTTGTTGCTTTCCCAAAACCAATTACTCTATTTGCTATATTATCGGGCATATCAAATTCTACTGGTGACTTATGAAGGGTAGCCTTTTTTCTTCCAGAAACATAATCTTCGGCTTCGCCTATGTGTTTTGGGTTTTCTGAAAAGAATTTTACACTTTTCATACTACCATCCTCTAGCATTTCATATCCAACAACACCTCTTCCCGGGAAGTACAATCTTCCTTCCACATTTACATATTTTCCTTCTCTTTTTTGACCTAATACTTCCGAACTATATTTCCAGACTTTCATCCTTTACTTCCGATTTCCGCTATCAATTTATCAAGAGAACCATGAAATAATGCTTTATTATGATTAACAACATGCCCCCAAATTCTTGCCGCTTCCACACCAGAGTTAGATAATTCAATCTCTCTAGGTTTGATTATAACTCCTTCAGTTTTTCTTCCAGAAATATAATCTTCAGCTTCTTGAATTGCTTCTGGAGAATCAAACAATTTCTCATCATGTCTCATCTGATTACCTCTTCCAAGATAACTCCAGCTTAAAACCCCCTTTCCTTGAATATACATTCTCTCGTGTTCTGTAACTCCGGTAGAATTCAAATCTTTAACTCTATAAAAATAAACTTTCATCTTACATAGCCATTCCAGGTTTACCTTCAGCTACATTCTTCAAACTCAATAAGAACATTCCCCAATACCAATTGCATTCTGCCAAGAAATCTTCATTTTGCTTTCCAATATTTCTCCAGTTTGTATGGTTAAATCTTAATACCGTACACGTCTTCCCTTTCAATCTTTCTAATTGCTTTTCCTGAAGATTAAATATTATCTCAGTTCCATTCCATAACTTCCCTTCAGGCATAGGCCCTTCACTTTCCAGAACTTCCCACACCACCTTCTTATTTTTTTCTAGTGCAACTACTCGCATTTTATTATACCACATTTTCTTGTCCCCAAACTCGACTTCACTGCCAATCTTATCAGAAGTTCCTTTAGTATCTTTAACCCACCATTTCTTTAACCCAGAAGTACTTGTAAGTAAATCATAAACCTTTTGGGAAGGAACTTCAATTGTTGCTTTGTGTTTCAATCCAATCATTAAAAACTCATAAAATTAGCCTTTTTATAGATATGTATTGTTTCTTATATCTTTTAGAGAGATAGCCGCATATCCACCAACACTCAATAGAACAAAAGCAGCTATACTAAGCGTTTTTGAGTTTACTATCATGGATCTGAAAATATCCTTTCCGACTAAGCCATTTACAAATCCAAAAAACTTCTCTGCAGCATTTAAACTTATATTTAACTTATCAAATTGTAAAAAACTAAAATTTTCTTCTAAATTCATTTTATATAAACAGGTAATTTAGTACTCCGGCAAAAGATACCCACAAAAAGTAAGGGATCATTATGTAAGTAACTTTTTTATCTACTCTTTGGCTGTAGGTTAAAATTCCAATTATTGTTATCCACATCAACAACAAGTCAGCAAATGAGAGTAGTGGAAGCCTCATTCCGAAGAAGAACACACTCCATAGTAAATTAAACATTAAATTAATTATAAACAATTTAATTAGTATTTTTCTATCTTTACTTTTTTTACTTACAAAAACTAAGTAAAGCGAGAGTGCAATTAACACATAAATGACCGTCCAGGCAATAGGGAATACGTAGTTTGGTGGTGCTATTGTTGGTTTATTATCAAGATACCAGTCAGAGTTAACGGCATCTCTGGTAAATAAGCTGCCAACACTTGCAACAAGCACCACAATTATAATGCTAAACAACAAAAATCGCCATTGAGCCTCTTTCTTATTTTTCATAATTTACTTAAGAATTTATGCTATAAAAAACCGTCTACTCTTTAACGTTTTCATCAAGTATTTTTATTTTGAATATTAATTTCTTTCCGGCTAAAGGATGGTTCATGTCCAAGACAACAAATTCTCTTTCAACTTTAGCAATTCTCACAGGGAACTGCACACCATCTGGGGAGTTTGCCATAAGCATCATACCCTCTGTAATCTTCATGTTCGAAGGGGGCAAAGCACTCTTTGGGACTTTTTTAGCCAATTCAGACCTATATTTACCATATGCTTCTTCAGGTTCTATTTCAAATTCCTTTTCTTCTCCTTTTTTCATTCCTATGACTGCTTTGTCAAATCCGGGAATAACTCTTCCAGAGCCAACTTCAAAAATAAGAGGGTGAGAATGATCGCCGTGCTCAGAAGTATCAAATACTTCTCCTGATTCGAATCTTCCCTCATAATCTAAAGATATTTTATTTCCTTTCTTTATCATGCAATTCTGTCAAAATCAGCCTTTTTTAATGTTTGGATTGTAAGAAAAGTAGCTTCCAACTTAATTATTTCTCTAAATATATACTCTGTGAAATGTATAGCCGTATAAAGGGGCCTATCACTTTTTAATAATAAATTATCCCTATTGTGTGGCATTATTACTCCACATAATCACTCTCTTTAATATTTATAATCTGTCTGAGAAATCTTCTTAAGCAGTGCCTTCCAATTCAGTATTGCATCTACCTTTACCACTAGCGCACCCACTAGCACAACCGTATTCAGCTGTTTTTAATTGGTTTCCATCACAATAATACTCTACAAGCATTCCCGCAGTGTTGCAATAATCCCTAAACTCACTATCTTGCACAATAGCTTTTCCCCGAGTATTATAATTCAATCCATCAGGATAAGCATAATTAACATCGTCATCGTAGCATGTTCCCGGCTTACTTCCAAAAATAGCATTTCCCGAAATTTTGTTGAAAAGCAGAGCCAACAAAATAACCACTATAATAATTATAATCGCAACTACTTTGCTATCCATCTTCCTCTTTTTTACCATTGCTACTAGAACCAAATATTCTTTTTAAACTTTTCTCAGAGCAAGATTTTCACTGTAATATGATAGCAACAGAAGACTATTCTCTGATTTGCATATTGTAATATTTCTTTATTATAACGACAATCCATTTAAAAGCCATTGTACGCCACAACATATGAACTTATCTTTATTATCAAAGAAACATAAGTCTACAATTCTATTTGGTTTAGCTCTCTTCTTTGTGATTTTAATGGTAAACTTCTCCCTTGCCGCAACATTGGAAACAACAGATGTTCTTGGAAATTTAAAAACAGATTTTGCTCCTGAAGAATTGGTTTATATTCACGGTTACGGTTTCAATACCTTTTCGCCTGTTCAGGTGGATGTAACAAGACCAGACTCTGTTGTTGATTCTGGAATTACTATATCTAATTCAAGTGGGGGTTTCCTATTTGTGTACCAATTGGATGGTATAGTGGGAGATTATCTTATTGAAGCAACAGATGGGATAAATAGTGCGCAATTAATATTTACAGACGCAGCAATATGGACTACAAGAAATGACTGTGGCACATCACAACAAAATGTTAATCAATACTCCCCTGGTGAAAGTGTTTACATAAATGGTGATGGTTTTAATGCAGGAAATTATAATTGGAGTATAAAAGGGTTGCCGGGAGGGGCTTCTTGTGATAATAGTACTATAGTGGCTTCAGGTACAACAGCCGTTAATGCATCAGGGGCATTTTGTTTTAACGCTTATACCGTTCTTAGCGATGACTGTGGAGAATATCAAGTTAAATTTGATGTTGTAAAGGGAGATAATTACAGAGTTGTAGGAAATACCTGTGAGGATGATGATGAGTGCGGCGAGGAGTCGTCCGAATTAATTTGCATAGGGAATGATATTTACAATCAAACATCAACTCCCGGTTGTGTTGGGGGAAGTTGTAATATAACTAATTCAAGCAGTTTTGTCAGCTTTTGTGGTAATGTGACGTCTTCTATATTTTGTCTAGGTAACTATTCGGTAAATGAGACAACAACTCCTTCTTGTCATGAGGGTGGATGTCGTAATGAAACCACTAAGGTTCGTGAACTTTGTGAAAACGGATGTTCAAATGGGCAGTGCATAGAAGATGAACCTGTTTGTGGTAATGGGATTGTTGAACAGGGCGAGGAATGTGATGATGGAAATGATATTGATGGGGATTTATGTTCAAACTTATGTGTCGCTTGTGAAAGCGATAAAGATCATGACTTGGTGTGTGACACGGTTGATCAATGTCCAAACTCTAAACCAAATGAGCCAGTAGATCAAAATGGTTGCGATATATTCCAGTTTTGTGGCCAGTTAACTTGCGGATTTAATTGTTTTGAAGCTGATTGGAGAAATAATGAGGAGACTAACCATCCTCAAGATTGCACTGTTGTTATTCCTTTGAATAATGGGTTAGAACAACAACCTATTTGTGTTCCAACGGTTGCTACAGAATCTTGTGCTGGTTAAAAATTAATTTGTTTTTAATTTAATAAAGTTAGTTTACTTTTTTACTAGCCTTTCTTTGTATTTTTCTTCCCCTTCTAATTCCTTTATCTCTTTCAAGTGTTCTTTTCTTTCTTCGTCGCCTTGATCGAAATATTTGTAACTATAAGCCTTTTTTGCGCCATGATCCCAAGTTTCTATATTTCTATCAAAGTCATTTGCAGTTTTATAACCCATATTATAGCTTCCTCCGCCTGAACCCGAGCCACCACTTCCATAACTTTCACCACCATAACCGATATCACTACTCTCTCGATAATTACGATCCGCTGCTGGCAGACTTCCAATTATAGAATCTCCCACTATAGCTCTTGGTGTTTCACTGTAACTACCTACTACACTATAATAAGATCTAGGCCTAATATCATCTCTTCCCTCTTTGGACGCAAGTGTTTTGCATGATAAAGATGAAACACCCCCAGCCAATAAAAAAGCTAATGAGATCCTTTTCATTACTTGATCTAAACTTACCATTAAGTTTATCCTATTTTATTATTTATAAGAATTATTGTGCTACTGTGAATATTAAAATTTCAAATAGAAAGAATTGCTTAAATTCAACTTATCAAGTTAGACTTTTAATTACACCTACCGAATCCAGGATTACATCCATTCTCACACACTTGTTCTATATCTGCTATCTGCCCGTTTTGACAGTAGTATTCAGTTAGGGTATTACCCTCGCAATGATCTCTAAACCAGGTTTTTCTGAGTCTTATATCCCCGCCTTCCTCGAAGTTTATCCCATCGGGAAACCTGTCATTTGCATCACTGTCAGTGCATGCGTATGGTTCTTCAGTTCCATAAACAGCTCTTCCCTGATTTGAGAAACCGCCGTTTGCGACAATAATTGCAACTGCTGCAACAACAACCACAACTCCGACGATCAAAGCCAAGTGTACGATACCTCTCTTTTTCATCCACTATCCAAGAAATAGTTATTTAAAAAGTTTATGCCGATCAAATTAGCAAAACTCTTTGATTTCTAGATTAGAATTATTCATTAAGGCTACTTTTGCATCTAGCTTTTACTGTATTACATCCAAACTCACAAACACCCTCTTCACTTTCAACCTTATCTCCATTGCAGTAGAATTCAATAGCCACTGTTTCGTTCTTGCATCGATCTTGATAGCTTAATATTTCTGAATTTTTTTCATATGTTACTAATCCTCTAGTATCATAGTTTTTTCCATCAGGAAACTTATTGTCCATATCGCTGTCTTTACAGTTAATAACGTCCTGTTTTAAAGTAACCTCTCCAGTAACTGAAAAAAAGACTATAGCTACAAGTACTACTACAACAAAAACAAAAACTAAATTCACCACTCCCCTCTTTTTCATCTCTAAATCAATCAAACGTCCTTTTTAAAATTTGCCCCTATTTCAATAACTCCTCTAAATCCTGCATCATCCATGGGGGAATATCTGGCTTTACAGACATAACATTATGTCTGGTCTTTTGATAGATCTGTATCGTTGAAATCTCCATCATCTGTCTCATGCTTTCTTCAAACTTTCTCTGTAACTCTTCCATATCCATCTTTACTCCTTTGCTCAAAAGAGGACACGCAAAATGCATAATTAAAGTTGCCCTATCACCCTCATCATCTACAACCCCTTCTCTTACGCCCATCCTATAGGCTATTCCATTCCCTTCGGGATTCATCCCCACCCTCCACTCACCCAAATAGTCAAATGAGCCCTTTTCCAGACAATTAATATTCAGATAAGCTTCTCTAGAATCAAAGAGCCTAACTCTAAAAGGATCATTCGGGATTGGTCCTTCGTTTACCGGTTCCATGTATTCTCTTGGCATTATTCTGCTTAATTTACTGCACTTTTAAACCTTTTTACCCCAATAAAAAGAATTATAAGCAAGTTCGCACAATCTAATTAATGGAAAAAGAGGAATTTCTTGACAGGCTTAAAACAGAACTAATTATCTCTAAAAATTCTCCTTATACAATAAGGAACTATCTAAAAGCTAATATCAATCTTCTAGAGTTCTCTAAGAAACTTCCAGAGCAGATTAATGAACAAGATGTGAAAAAATTTATTGCCCAAAAATTAAGTGAGAGAGCTTCAACATCAATAATTGTCTTTCTTTCGGCAGTCAAATACGCTTACTTATCCATTCTAGGCAGAGATCCTACCGGAACGATTAAACGTCCAAAAAAAGAAAGAAAAATTCCAATTGTTCTAACAAAAGAAGAAGTTAGACTGCTGATTGATTCAACAGATAATAAAAAATCTAAATTGATAATAACTTTACTTTACGCAACAGGTATGCGCGTATCTGAGATAGTTAACTTGAAAATTAATGATTTATCTTTCAAGGAAAAAGTCGGCTATGTAAGACAGGCCAAGGGAAGAAAGGACAGAATGTTTAATATTCCAGTTTTAATTTTTACCCTACTTGAAAATCATGTAAGTAAACAAAAAGAAAAAGGATCGGAGTATCTTTTTTCGGGATCTTTAGGGAATAATGGCAAACTAACTGAAAGAAACATACAGAAAATTGTAAGTAACTCTTGCAGAAAAGCAGAAATAAACAAAAAAGTCTCGCCGCACACATTAAGACACTCATTTGCAACGCATTTGCTTGAAAATAGCGTTGATATAAGAAAAATACAGGAATTGTTAGGACACGCAGATCTGAGTACGACCCAGATCTATACACACGTCTCAACAGAAGAATTAAAAAAGATTCAATCTCCCTTAGATACATTACTGGAAAAAGAGAAATAAAAAATGGATAACAATAACAATTTTAACAACTCAGAAAATGTAAGTAACTTTTCAGATAAGGAACTTGAGATCATTCAAAAATATAAAGATGCCAGAAAACGTTCAACAACTCAGGGAATGCAGAAAACAGCACAGAAAGGGAGCGTAGTTTCAAGGGCACCCTTTGGTTATAAAATTGAAAATAAGAACTTAGTGCCGGCCGACAATGCAGATGAGGTTGAAGATATCTTTAATGAATTTCTAAACGAACAAATTTCTTTAAACAAATTAGCTACAAGACACAAATTGACTGTAAACGGTCTTAAAAAAGTCCTTTCAAATTTTTCTTATACCGGAAAAGTAAAGTTTAATGGTCAGATTTATCCCGGAACTCATAAGCCACTTATTTCAAACACCTTGTTTAATCACGTTCAAAATAAGTTGCACTCTATTCTAAAAAAGCAGACTTAAAAATCAAAGAGAGTTAGACAAATCCTTCTTTAAGCAAGTCTTGCCATCTAAGTTTTCCTAAAACAACTAGGCCTTCCCTGAAAGTGAGGATTGGCTTTTCATACTTTCCATAGTCATCTGTAGCAATCCTAGGACAAGCTAGCTCTATAAACCCTTCAATATCATAGAAATTCATAATCTTATCAGGAGTCATCTCGTCCATTGTTATAACCATAACCTCTTTTCCTTGTTTTTCAAGCTCTTTCTTTATGTTATTATAAGCCCCAAATTTCTGCCCTATTTTTGTACCAACAATAACCCCTATCTTTTTGGCCTCTTTTACCTTAGATATGGCAATATTCCTCTGCCTTATTAGTAAATCCCTTTTCTTGTCCATATTGACTACTTTATTATTGTAAGAATCTATGAGGATTGTCGGTTTACCGACTAGGGCTAAAGCTGCCCCAAGGGCATGGAATTGGTTTCCTAAGACTATAATGCACTCAATACCCTCTTTTAAGGCCTTTAGACCTCCGTACTCACATCCAACGACATGTCCACTAAGAAAGGCGTGTCCCACCGCTCTTGGAATTTCAACTCTCTTTCCATTCTTTTCGTAAAACTTCTTTATTTCTTCGAGTTTATGAACGTGCTGAATAGAGCTAATCAAACCTATATTCTTCCAGCTTTTTATCTCCTTAAGAGATTCTTTAACAAGACCTGTTAAGCTGCTTTTGTCTTTTAGGTAGACATAAACTATTGGAAAGTCAATTTTTGTAAATGGTGCATGTCCAAAATGGATAATTAAATTAGCCCCTATCATTTTAGCTTCATCTAAGGGAACATCACAACCCCCCCAGCAATTTCCCCCAGAAATAATAACATCAGCCCCAGTAGCTTTTTCGATTTTCTTTAAATTGCTCATAAACCCGGTTTTTATTCCCAAAGGTAATTGAACTAAAACTCTTTTAGCCTTTCTCTTTTTGATTTCACCAATTACTCTAGGAATTTCAAAGTCGAAGTCAAGTCTTCTTGGAATTTTATTTCTCATCACATTAGTCCTCGATTTTTATTATTTTTATTGCTTCAACAGGACAGACATGAGCAGCGTCAGTTTGCTCCTGCAACTGAGATTCACTAATAATCAATTCCCACTTTTTTGTCTCTTTATTAAATTTAGCACCTTTAAGATCAACCTTACCATCATCTGCAATTTCCCATAATTCAGGCGAAACTGCCGAACATGCTAAAGCCCCTATACAAATATCTCTGTCAAAAATAATCTTATATTTTGCCATTCTATTGATTAAAGAAATTTTGTTTATAATTCTTATGTAAAGAATTAAACCGAAATATTAGTTAAAATGTTTCTGTTCTGTAAACTGGAACTTCTCTCCTCATTCCATCTCTATCTTTAACAAATTCAAAACCTAAACAAACACTTACTTTTCCAGCTCCTGGAGCAATTTCTCTTCTTCCTTGTTCACGGTCAAATACAATGTAATATAAATTTTTAAGAGGGGGTAAATCAATTGGTCTTCTTGTATCCTTAGAAGGCAAACCAACAGGTATTCTTGTATCCCTATCAACTATGTAATTGTTAATGTTCTTTTCCATTTTAATTATCTCTTACTGCTTTGTCTCTTTGCTCTAGCTTTACTATCATCTGGCTTGTAAGCCTCTTTTCTTCTTGTATCTGCCACTAAAAGACTTTTATCATAATCTAAATACGCTTTTCTTAATGGAGCGGACTTTGTAAATTCAACAACTGCCTTTGCTATTGCAAGTCTTGCAGCATCTATTTGACTTTTTTCACCGCCGCCTTTAATATTAACTTTTATGTCAAAATTAAAGCTTCCCAGAACTTTTTTGGCAATTTCAATAGGTTCTCTAATTCTCAGCTTATCAAAGAATCCAAGATTTTCATAGTCTTTTCTATTAACTGTAACGTTTCCCTTTCCTTCCTGAATCGAGGCTCTTGCTATAGAGCTTTTTCTTTTGCCCGAAATTATAATCTTATTTGCCATTTATAAGTCACTTAATTTAGTCAATTTAATTCCTTTCTCCTTTCCCGCAGCTATCTTTTTCTTATCTTCATACTGCTTTGGTATTCCCTTGTAGCACATGATCTTTTTCAATACCGCTTTTCCTCTTCCTACTCTGTGATCAGGTAACATTCCCCTTATTGTTCTTTTTACTATTTTTTCTTCAGATAACGAATATTTAGGGCCAGTTTGACTGTTTCCAACTTTTGATCTTTTTTCCTTAAAATTTCTTAGAATGTTCTCTTTGTTTCCCGTAATTACGACTTTATCGCAGTTAACAATTACAATCTCTTCTCCCTTAAGTGCCTGCTTGGCCGCATATGAGGCAAGCCTTCCTAAAATTGCGTTTTCTCCATTTATTATTTTCATTTTATACTATCCTGATTTCTTCCTGAGTTTATTTCTAAAAATTTTATTCCCTGAGCTTTCGGATTTTTTTTGATTTCATCAGATATACTAGCTGCCTCACCTTTCGATTCTTTTATTTTTTCCTTAGCAGATTCTGAGAATCCAAGAGCAACTATTCTTATTTTTTTATCTATGTTTCCAAGGCTTAAAACCTTTCCCGCTATAACTACAGTATCTCCTTCTTTTGTCTGGGAATTTATTTCATTTAGGTTAATTACTGGGAGTTGTCTCCTGCTTCCAGACAAAATTTTTCCAATATCAAGCCACTTTCCTGCCGCCTTCTTACAATCTAGCAAAGTCTCAACTAACTCGGGATTTGTCTTTCTTTCTGTTCTTTTAGCTAATTGTGTTTTTGAAAACATTTTTATCTTGATTTTATAATAAGCAGAATTATCCATCCTGCTAACGCGATTTACTCGCAGGTTTAATATGTCAAGAAAATATTGCTAATCAATGTCGTTTTCTTGAGCATGTTCAAAAACCAAAACTTGAAGGTTTTTGACAGAAGTTTATTATAATGTTGGTTTATAAAGGTTTTCATGCGGACGATAGGATTCGAACCTATGTAGGCACTAAGCCAAGAGATCTTGAGTCTCTCCCGTTTGACCGCTCCGGCACATCCGCATGTAATAGACTCAATTAGAATACTTTTAAACCTTATTAATTTTTATTAAGACCGATATAGAATAATTATTTCCCAAGTTTCTTAGGCACTTCCTCAACATTCTTTCTAAGTTCCTCAATAGCTTTTTCAAATATTTCTCTGGGAGTCAGTTGTCCGAAAGATTCAATTGTAACAACTAAACCATTTTTCATCTTTACCTTCTTATTTTCCTGATTTATTTCCTCCCCATCATCGTCGTCACTTAAATCTCTATAGAAGATAAATCCTGGAGAGAATTTTGCATGTTCCACACCCTTTCCAAGCTTTATGTTAAGAACACATTCAATTTCCTGCTCTTTACTCAAATGAGTTATTGGAATGTTAGGGTAAACAACACTAAATCCAGCCCCCTTTATTTCTTTCGAGTAAGTAGTTCCCTCTCCCTTTGAGACAAATTTCCCCTTTATAACATCTTTTTCACTTAATTTTCTATCTAATTTTAAGGGTACAAGTCCAAGTCTGTGTGCTATTGTTTCGTCGTAAAGTGGAGAGTCATTTTTAGATATCTCAACCTCATCAATAGCAACTACTGGAATCTCATTAACAAATCTTCTTATTGCATTGGCTAAAGAATCTTCTAGCTCTTCTGCAAAAATTACTTTATTCTCGTCCTTTTTTACAATTTCCATTTATGATTATTCCTAATTTAGGTTTTTAAAACTTCCTCTTTGAAGTTTTAAGTTTAAACTCTTCTGCCCCTTCTTCCACCCTTCTTCTTGGGCCCGCCTCTAGGGACCTTTGTAACATCACTTATGTTAAGTATTCTAAAGCCTTCCTTAGAGAGGCTTTTTACAACCTGATGAGCACCAGGACCAGGAGCATTACTCCCTGTTTGAGCTCTTATTCTCACATAAAGCGAGCCCATACCAAGCTCCTTTGCCTTTTCCGAGATTTTTTTTGCGATAAATATGGCGATTGTTGGGTTTGCTTTGAGTCTGTTATGCTTTGTTACCATCCCTCCAGGAACCTGCATTATTGTATTTCCAGACATGTCAGTTAAATGAACTATCGTATTGTTGAAAGAGGTGTAGATATTTACAATCCCCTCGTATTCTTTCTTTTTCTTAACTTTCAGGTTTGTTTCTTCCTTTTCCTCTAAAACTTGCTCTTCTTCCATTTTAATTTTCTATCTCCAAAGCATTTTCATCTGAATCTTCCTTTTTCTTAAGTGATTCATGTTTAATAGGTCTAAGGTTTAATCTTATTTCATTTTCTAAAGATGTTGGCACAATATACGATGGAATATTTACTGCCTCTCCCTTTACCAGAACCTGTTTGTGGGTTATTAATTGTCTTGCTGCCCTTGTTGTTCTTGCAAGCTTTTTGTCTACAAGAACAGTTTGAAGGCGTCTTTTTAATAAGTCTTCAGTAGTCAGTGCTAAGACATCAGGAATAGAATTAACATTCAAGCCTATTTTTTTAAGTTTGTCAAAAAAGGCAGCTTTTTCTTTTTCATCCCCAGAAATCAAACCCTTTGCTCTTTGTCTTATTTGTTGAATTTTAGCGTCGGCTTTCCATATTTCAGTTTTATTCTTTAATCCATATTTCTTTTTTATTACATTTTCATCTAGGATTCTTTGTTTTTCATGAGGTTTTCTCGGTCTAGCGTAGCTTTTCTTCTTTCTTTTCATCTTATTTCTTTTTCTTTACTCCCCCCGCTGCTTTTTTCTTTGTTCTAAAGTGACTCTTAGTTCTCTGCCCTCTTAAAGGTTGTTTTGTTGCATGCCTTAGTCCTTTGTATGACTTAATCTTTCTTAACCTCTTTATATCGAATTCTTTTTGTAGTTCGAGTTCTGTAACAACAAGATGTCTATTTTCTCCAGTTGTATAATCTTTTCTTCTATTGAGTATGAAAGTTTTTGTCTTGGGATTTTTTAAGAATTCAGTAATTTTTTTTAACTCAGTTTCACTCAACGCCCCTATTTTCTTTCTTTTATCTATATCGAGTATTCTGCATGTTGCATTCGACATGCTCCACGATACTCCCTTTATTTTTGTTAGACCAGGATAAACTTGCATTTTACCCTCTATGTCAGTAGACAATATTCTAACTACTCTAGTTTCATCTAGTCCTTTCTTTTCCGGTCTTTTTATTTCCGCTAATTGTTGTGTTTGTTCTGCCATTTAATAAACAAATAAGTTATATCTCTCTTTTCCAGTTAGCTCTTGAATTATTCTTTTTTCAACAGCCTTTTCAGGATCTGGAAGATTTGATATTCTTAATTTTATATCTTCAAACGATTCAAAAGGTTTTTCCTTTCTCTTCTCCATTATTTCTTGAGTGTGTTTTTTTCCGAATCCTGGAAGCAACTCAACTTGATGCAGTCTTTTATTTATTGCATCCGATTTATTGAAAAATTCAACGAACTTTTTTTCGTTTTCTTTTATGAATTTTTCTACGAACTCTTGAAGTGTTGTTTTTGCAGATTCGGTGATTCTTTCTGAATTAAGTTTGCCAAGGATGTAATACACCTTATCCCTCTTCCCCTCTCCGATGTAAACCCTTTCTCCAACCTCAAGTGTTTCCCCTCTCCTTGGAACCAATTCCAAAAGTGTTAAATGCTTTTCCCCAATAGCTTGGGCTATAGGCATTCTTTTCCTTTCCAAGGGATAACCATGTTGCAGGTAATCTAGGACTATTGCATATTCTTCCTTTTCCATTTTCTTTGCTATATATATTCTTTAATTGTATTGAGTAATTTCTTTGTTTCATCTTCATCTAAGCTTACATCCACGAAAATTTTATTCAAATCAGTATCGTCTTCAGGAAGTGTATCAATAATTTTTGCTATATGTTCTTCTTTAACTTTAAGAATTTCTAAATTTTTTATTTTTGTTCTCAATTCCCTGGCCTTTTCTGGCTTTATCTTAACATACCTTACAATATGTGTGATCAAATCTTTGCTTTCATCCTGAGCCCCTACTTTCTTAAGTATTTCAGGAACTTCTGCCATGCTCAAAATCTCTACATTTTCTATCATTTTATTTATCTTTTGATATTGCATTTAATTTTTTTAAATGTATTGCCCCTATAAGGAATTTTTTACGCTTTCCTTGATCGTTCAGTTTTATCACATAAGTATTACCCCTCTTGTTTTCTATAACTCCGGTCCTTCCCTGCATCCTTTTGGGGAATGAAGGTTGTAGTCCTTTTTCTCTTGATACAGATACGGTGTCTCCTTCTTTCAGTTCTTTAAAGTACTCACTAAGTGAAATTTTACCCCTAGTCCTAATTTTCTTTCTTTTAGCCATTTTGCTTATAAATCTTCTAGAAATAATCTCTTTAAAAAGCTATCTAATATAACCGGTTAGTTACTTAACACCAACGCTTCCCTGAAACAAATCTCCTCTGTCTCGGGCATTTTCCATGTTTTCCACAATGGCATTGAACATTTTATGCCCAAATACTCCTATGCCGCATCTTTCACAGAAGTCTATTACACTTTCCATAGGAATCTCAGAATTGCAATAAATACACTTTTTCATGCTGCACCTTTTTTTCTCACTTTTTAAGTAAACTCGAGTTTTTAAATATTTATATTTGTCTTTTACTATTCGTATCTCAAAGCATCCACAACATTTGTTTTACTTGCTTTCCAGGCTGGGAGCGTGCCTGAAACAGCTCCGATTAAAAATGAGAATGCTAAACAGCCGAGAATTAAATACAAGGGAAATTCTACCTGCAATAATGTTGTTCCAAGCTGATTGACAGCTATATATTCAATTCCCCGACCTATTCCCATTCCCAAAAGTATACCTATCAACCCCCCTACCAATCCAAGTAAACCAGACTCTATTAAAAAAATAAACATAACATCTTTATTTCTTGCCCCAACAGCTTTCATAATCCCTATTTCTCTTGTTCTTTCTAAAACACTTGTGTACATTGTGTTTGCAATTCCTATCCCTCCCACAATTAAAGAAATTGTTGCAATACTTAATAAAAATCCGGTTATGATATTCAAAATAATTGCAAAACTCTCCAATAATTCTTCGGGAGTAAGTATTGTAAAGTCCTGATTTTTTTCATCAACATTTCTAAACTGTCTAAGTTTTCTTTCAGTTCTTTCTGCAATACCGTTTATTTCATTTTCATCATTTACCTGAACTATTATTTGGTCTACTCTGTCGCCAGTATTAAAGATTTCTCTAAAATCTGTTAAACTCATGTAAATTATTCGGTCATCTGTAGGATTTCCAACTGTTTCGAGTATCCCCTTAACTTCAAACTGTTTTCCATTAACTGAAAGCTTATCACCAACCTTAACAGGCTTTTTGAAGAAATTGTTATGCTTGTACTGACTACCAATCATTACTTTACCTTCATCACCCTCTTCTAGGATTCTGCCTTCTTCCGCCTTATATAATTCTATTTCGCCGAATACTTCCGCTTTATCTAAAGGATAACCGACTGAAAAAGTGTACCTCTTCTGATTTTGAAATTCAACTTCAGCACTTCCAAATGTAGAGTATGAAACTTCTTTTACTCCATTTACTTTTTCTATAACTTCGACGTCTTTTTCAGTTAATTGGACGGCACTGCCTGCCCCCGGTCCTCCTAATTGTCCTTGAGGTTGTACGAAAAATTTATCCGCTCCCAAAAGTCTGAATTGCTCTTTAACTGCGCCTTCCAATCCGATTGAAAGAGAAATCAACATGAATATAGTTGCTATAGAAATGACAATTCCTAAAATTGTAAGCCAGCTTCGCAGCTTTCTCTTTCTTAAGTTTCTAAATGCTAAGTTGAAATAATCTTTTATCATTTTTGTTCCTCTCTATCTATAATTATTTTTGTTGGATCAAGAAAGCTGACTGAGAAAAAATCATTCTTTTCTTCATTTTTGGCTCTGAAGTTTAACAAATTATAATATGAGTCACTTTTTTTAGTGAGGTGACACGAGATTGAAAGCGTCAAAAATAAAGAAGTAAAAGATCCTATACCAAGGTATTCGGCTCTTTTTGTCGAAAAAAAGGAAATACCCCCGATTATAAATGGTGTGCAAAGAGGAGTTAAAACAAGAAGATTTCCAGATAAACGGAAGTTGTTTCTTTTATAAAATCTTTTTCCAATAGAGTTCTCTTCATCTAAAGCATATTTCTCTAATTCTCCAACAACTATTGATGCTTCAACATCTGGATGTCTTTTTTCAATTAGCTCTTCAGTAATATATGGAATAACTGCAAATTCCTCGGGATTTCTTAAAATAGCTCTGCTTCCAGGAGTGGCTAATGCTATATCATATTGTCTTCTTAAATTTTTGTAAGTCTGTGTTGCATTTTCTTTCATATAATCATAAACTTCTCTAGGTAGATCTTTTAATTCTCTTCCAACATCATAAAGTGTTTTTTCTAAAGTCATTTTTTTTGTTCTAATATTTCTTCTAAAAAGTTTTTAAGAATAGATTGCTTCATGTCTCTAACTGTGCCTCCAGTTTCCATAACCGCTTTCATTAGTTGAATTGCCTTTTTAGTATGGGGCCAAGTAGCATTAAAAAAATCGCGTGGACTTGGTTTTTCAGCAGCAAGACCAATTCTTAATGATTCCTCTTTTGATAAACCATAGCCAAAACATACCGTGGCGACAAATTTATATTCACGGGAAAATAAACCACTAATATCTGTACCAAGTTGGTAACCTGTTATTTGATCGCCTCGCCCAAGTTCAATAGCAGTATCAATATGGGCTTTTTCGTGTTGAACTGTATCATTTATCTCCTGATCTGTAAGACGTCTATATCTCCAAAACCTCCCGTACAATCTAATTGCTCGATAAAATTTTTCCTCTTCGCCTTGGGCGAAATACAAACTATTGCCTTTTCGTCTCATCTTCCCCCCCTTAACGCATCTACTGTGTTTAATTTACTTGCCTGATAAGCGGGAATTAATCCTGATAAGACGCCTATTAAAAATGAAAATCCAATTGCCGCAAAAAGTAAAGGATATGAAACCTGAACTAATAATCCTACACCTCCTAAAAAATTTCCTGCAAGACTTGAAATGAAAAATGCAAGGCCTAAACCAAACAGCGCCCCCACAATTCCCCCAACTAAACCTAACATTCCAGACTCTATTAAAAAAATAAACATAACGTCTTTATTTTTCGCCCCCACAGCTTTCATAACTCCTATTTCTCTTGTTCTTTCTAAAACTGAGGTATACATTGTATTTGCAATTCCTATACCACCTATTAAAAGAGAAATACCCGCAATACCAACGACAATTAAATTTACAATATTCAAAACTGTATTGACTCCTGCTACTGCCTGTAATGGCGTTTGTACTGAGAAATCTTCTTCTCCCACCTTAAGATTTCTGTCGTCTCTTAACTTTCTTTCAATCTCAGAAGCGACTTTCTGAATTTCATCTTTATCAGAGACTTGAACGACAAGTAAATCAATTTCATCATCAATGTTAAGCAAGTTCTTCAAATCACTATTAGTCATAAATACAACACTATTTACTTGGAATGAGCTGCCTTTTTCCAAGATACCTACAACTTCAAATTCTTCTCCTTGAATTTCAATTTTGCTTCCCACATGTATTTCTTTTCCAAATCTGTTTTTTCCATTTTCCAAGAAGTCGTTTCCCAAAACAATTTTTCCTCCGTCCTCTTCAGTTAAGAATCTACCTTCTTCAAGTTCAACATTAAAAGAATCTAGAATAATATCAATCTGTTTTGAATTCTCTGGAATATCAACTATATATTCGAAGCCCACTATTTCATTATAATTGACTTTGACAACTCTTATTGTCCTTGGAATTACCTCATCCACACCGTTGACGGACTCTATGAGTTTTAAGTCGTGTTCATTCAGTTTTTTTATTACTGTGCTTCCGGGAGGTCCAAATCCCGTTCCCGAATTTTCCACAATTAATTTGTCTACATCTAGAGAAGCAAATTGTCCGGTAATAGCTTCCTGCAAACCATTTCCTAGAGAAATTAAAGCTACAACAGCCGCAATTCCTATAAAAACTCCCAATATAGTCAACCAAGATCTTAATCCTCGGTGTTTCAGATTTCCAAAAGCAAGAGAAAAATAATCTTTGATCATCCTTTGCTCCTATGTTGATCATAAATTTTTCTTAATTCTGGATCCTTTCTCAAATATCTATTAATAATCGAAAAAGGAGTAGCAAGTCTAGATGCAACTTGTACTTGGTTTAATCCTTCCTTTAGTAATTGCTTAATTTGCTCAATTTTTTTAAGGTTTTTCCCACCACCTAATTTTGGTTTTGGGATCTCAGGATGTTGAGATAAAAACTGACGAAGATAATAATGACTAATCCCCAATTCTCTCGCTATTTCTGTTTTTGTATAGTCCAATTCAGATAATTCTTTAATTCTTTGCAATCTCTTACTCACTCTCACATCTTTAGTAGATCGGCTAGTTAATTTATGGAGTTTTATATAACTATTTACAGCTTGTCTTGAAACTCCAAGTTTTCTAGCGATTTCGGCTTCGCTCATGTTTGTTTCAATCATATCTATGATTAATCTATTTCTTTTCTCATTGACTGGCCAACCTACAGAAGCAATTTCTAGTCCAGATTTTCTCCAGTGGTTTATGATTGTGCATGTAGAATATGGTAAATCTTTTGAAGCATAATTAGCATTTCCTTTGTAGAAGGAATGTGCAATTAAAAATTCAATATCTCTATTTGGGATGTAATTTAAACTGCCATCTTCATTCTCATAAACTTCAACACCAGGAAGAACCCCTGCATGTTCTGGATTATCACTTAGAATTCTTCTTATTTGAGTGTCTTGAAAATAATCTTTAATCATTTTCTATTTTCCCGCCTTTTATCCCAAATTTCTTTTAGTTCGCTGTGATTTCTTATCCAACTACTTATATTGCTTTGCGTTGTGCCAAGTTCCCTTGCTATTTCACTTTGATTTAATCTTTTTTGCTTTGCTTGCCTTTGAAGTAATCTTTTTATTGTCCTATACTTTTGTGGATTAAATATTATTCTTGACCGTGGTAATTTTGGTTTTCTATCCCAATAGCTGCCCAATCCATGATAGCTCATTCCCATGATTCCAGCAATTTCTCTTCTTGTATAATCTTGACTAACAAGTCTTGATAATTCTCTTTTTTTATTGCTGTCTAAATTTATTGTTCTTTCCAACTGGGGAACGTAACCTCTTGGCCTTGGCAATTCTTCATGTGAACCTAAGTAAAAATACACTGCTTGAGGTTTTATGTCAAGAGCTTTTGCAATTTCAGATATACTTTTCCCAGACTCTATTAATTCTTTATACTCATCATATCTTTCTGAATGAGATTTTCTTGGTTTAGCCATGGAAGATCACTTCCCTGACTTTTCTTTAGAATTATTAGCTGCTCGCTTTTTCTCTCTTTGTCTCTTTTTGTAAATTCTCCATACAAACCATAAGACAATTAATATGATTATTGTTGAAGCATAAACCATTGCATTGCTTTTCTTTATAATTCCCAATTCAAGGGCTTTTTCTCTTGAATATACTGTTAAAGGTAGCGTAACTTTTTCAGTTCTCTGAACATTGTCAAAGTCTTTGTAAGTCACAACTGCATCTAAAACTGCATTTTCATTATTGAATTTTACCTTATATGAAGCAGTTTCAAAATCATCGCTTGAAATTGTTCCAACATACACATTTTCATCTGAAAGTAAAGTATAACCTGAATTTGGCATTAATCTAATTGAAACGAATCTTATATCTCCCAGTCCCTTATTCACAACTTTAAGAGACAATTCTCCCTGTTCTCCTATAACATTATTATTACTCTCAATTGAGTAAGAAAGCTCTGTTTTAGCTCCTACTGTTATGCCAAAACTCCCGTTTTTTCTGTTACTTGAATCTTGGAATGTATAGATTATTGTGTAAGGGATATTATACTCTCCAGGTCTTAATGTGCTTGGCGCTTTTATTGTGTAAGAAAAACTTTCATCTTTACCCTCTCTTATCTCATCAATACTATCTTCACTAGAGCCTACAGAAGTAAATCCTGTGCCCTCTAAATTTAAAACAACAGAAATATCTTGTACATCATCAGTCAATGTGTTGTCAACTGTCAATTGAACCTTTGTGCTTTCTCCAGGAAAAACCTTTCCGCCTTCAACATCACTTACAATCATTGCTGAAGCTAAAGCCATAGTTGAAACTAGCATTAAAGCAAAGATAAATGCAATTCCCGGTAGGCTAATTTTTATTGTCATTTTTGTTCTCTCCTAGATATATTAATCTCATATAATTCTCCATTTTCAGCTCTATAGGCTATACACATTGAATTATCACTGTGCGTTATATACTCCTCACTTCTGGGCTTTAGGCTTCTATAGGCTTGACCTCGTGGATGTTTTACCCCCTTCATTACATCATCTACACATCTAAGAGGTGTTAATGCCCTTTCAAGAGCTTCTCTCATGGTTTTCCTTTGCTGTTCAACTTGACTTTTGTCTGTCATTTTGATTCCTCGGGGCTTGCTAACTCTGATAATTGTGATTCTTTTTGAAGTCTTTTAGCAGCTAGTTCATTAGCTCCAACCTTCCCCATTACTGTTAAACTAACAAATGAAGGTAGTTGTAAAGGAAGAGATAAGGCAGCAGCACAAGCCCAATATGCCGCACTTTCAAGTATATTATGTGTTTCTAAAGGAAATAAATATCTCGTTAGAGTTATAGGTGCTAATACCCCTACTACTGGTCCAGCATAAACATTAAATTTCTCTCTAAGATTGTATTCTCCAACTGAATTTGGAGGGCTAGATATTCTCCTAAATCCATCAACAATTCTGTCTGCCATTTTGATCTTAATTACCTTAAACTCATATAATAAAAACCCCTTATAAATCTTTCGATTATTACTACTTAATAGTTAAAACTAAGCGAAACTAGGCTCTAAACTTTCTAAGAATTTGCCACTTTCCTTTTGCCTTTCCTTTTACTTTTTTCATAACACTCTCTATTTTACCGTCTCTCAAAGAGTATATAGTTTTGGCGTGTTTTTTGGCAACATCGGAATCATGAGTAACCATAATGATAGTAGTCCCTTCTTTGTTTAGCTTATCTAAGAAATGCATAACTATCTCTCCAGTTCTTGTATCTAAGTTTCCAGTAGGCTCATCAGCGAGAATAACTTCGGGGTCATTTGCCAAAGCTCTAGCAATCGCGACTCTTTGCTGCTGCCCTCCTGAGAGCTGATTAGGATAGTGCTCCATTCTATCCTCAAGTTCAACCAAACTTAAAAGCTCCCCCGCTTTTTCTTTTCTTTCTTCCAAATTTAGTCCCTGAAACATCATAGGCAGCATAACATTTTCTCTTGCTGTTAGATTGGGTATGAGATTGAACTGCTGAAATATAAAGCCTATTTTCTTGCCCCTAACTTGGGCTAATTCAGATTCAGTCATGTGCGATATATCTTCATTATCAAGGTATATATTTCCATGACTTGGAATATCTAAACTTCCTATCAGATTCATTCCGGTCGACTTTCCAGATCCGCTAGGCCCCATTATAGCTACAAAGTCCCCTTTTTCTATAGAGACGTCTACATTACTAAGGGCATTTATCTCTTCCTCACCCATATGGTAGATTTTGCCCACTTCTTTCAAAGTGATTATTTCGTTTTTCATGTTTTTATCTTGAAATTTCGATTTAATAAACTTTCTAAAGTAGTTTATAATTTACCCATAGTAAGTTTTAAAAACCATTATTGAGGATTAGTTATATGATAAATAAACTTTCCCCGGAGGCAATGAAAGAAAGTTGCTTGAGGGATATAAAACCGTAGGTTTTAAAATGATAATTCCAGTAAGATGTTTCTCTTGTGGCAAGCCGGTTGGGCATTTGTGGGAACAATACAAAAAGCGTGTTGCAGATGGAGAGAATGCAGGAAAAGTTCTGGATGAACTTGGTCTTGATAGATATTGCTGCAGATCAGTGTTCATGGGGCAGACTGATTTGATAGAATTGGTTGGTAAGTTTAAGAAGAGCTAAATAAATAATATGGTAAATTTCAAACCGACTTTATGGAAAACAATTATTTCTTTGGTTGGTGGATTTTTGATTGATATTTATTTATCAAGTATAGTTAAAATTGAATGTCTTCTTGCCGAAGGAGGATCTTGCCCCCAATCGCTATGGTATGAACATATATTTAATCCAGTTCCATTAATTATGTTTGTTGTGACTACTGTTTTAATCTATCTAATCTGGAGTTTTATTCAGAAGAAATTATAATTCTCGACAGCAACAATTAATTTAAACTCGAGATTCAAGAGTTCACAATGGCCTTAGAGTTGGACATTTCAAAATACAATGGAATTTTAGATGATCTAGATACAATTGGAAGAGTTAAATTAATTCATAATATTTCTCCAAGATTATTGGTTTTAACAAGTGGAGGTAAAAAATTTCCCCTTCTTCCCAATTTAATGAAAAAAGCTCTGCCTCAAGAAAATGTGCCGCTCCTGTTTATAGACATAGGATGTTACGATTTAGGAACTTACAGGGCAATTGATCAATTAACAAAAGAGTATGATGTTAAAGTGTATAATCCTGATATAAGTTTAAGAATGGATGAGGCACTTTTTGGAGAGAGGATGTGGGAGAAATGTTCTGAAAAACCTGAAGAGTATGGGGAATGGTGTATAAGAAGAAAAGAAACCCCTTTAAGAGATGCATTAAATGATTTGAAACCAGACTTTATTATCGGGGGGCGAACTAAATTTCAGTCCTCCAAAAGAGGAGATGTCCGATGTTTAGAACGAAGAGGCGATATTTTTCAGTTCAATCCTATTTTTGACTGGAGTGAAGATAAAATTAATTTATACATGTCCGATAATAATTTGGTGGGAAATGCAACTCACTTTGATCCAACAAAAGAGTTCGATAATGGAGAGTGTCCTATTTGGTTTTATCAGATTTAATAGAAAAGAAGAAATCTTAATTCCACCACAATAATATTTATAAGTTGCATTCCTTCCTGAAAATTATGGGCAATGAATATGTACAAGCAACTTTTCCTATTGAATGCAAGGGCAGAGATAGTAGAGGTCGTGAAGTTTTAGATAAGCCAGTAAGTGCAAATGTTAAAATTAGCAAATCTCCTGGAAGTAATGAATTAACAAGTCTTGTTGAGTGCTGTTATAATACAGGCGGACACGGTCAGAGATGTAAAGCATCACATCCCGATGTTGACAAGGTTGGTGAGGGGATTGGCTGCCCGTACAGTTTTGATGTACCTTATGCTTTTGACAAAAGAGGATAGACTCCTCTAATTTTTTATCCTAAACCTAAATACACTCTTGCAGTTTTCACATTGAACTCTTTTAATTTTGTTTTTTACTCCGATGGTCTTTATTTTAACAGAAAAACATCTTTTGCAGAACAATTTCTTTTTATCTTTTAATTTAATATTATACCTCATGGCCAATTTCTTTATTTTTTTGATTTCATTAGGTTTTTTGTCTTTTATATTGACAAAGAATTCATTGATTTTCTTTTCTGACTCTTGCTTCGATAATTTTTCAGACATACAGTTTGAAGAAACAAATAAATGTTTAAAAATGTTGATTAATATAATATGCCATGTTAGAAAGATTAGTTGACCTTTTTAAAAGAGGGAAAGATAAAGTTACACTAGCTTCAAGGGATTTTATTGAATATAATCGGGCTTTAGCAATTCTACAAGATTATGAGAGCCAACCTAAAAGATATCACCGATATGAGCACACCGAAATGTTACCTCATGAAGTAGCCAATGCACAATTAACTGTGGATTTATATGAAACTAGAAATTTATAATTCTAAAAAAAGTCGAAGGCAGCTTGATGGGTTTGCACCTTGTCGGGCACTACAGCCATCAACGTGGCAAGCTTAACTTCTGTGTTCGGAATGGGAACAGGTGTTTCCAAGCCACTATGGCCGTCTTCAATCTTACCTAATTTTAGACATTTATAAAGCTTTTTATACCTCTAAAGAATCTTAATTCAATCAGCCTTGAGCCCGATTTAAAGGAAAGGTTGACCTCAAAGATGCAAATCTTTGATGGCCTCAAGAATTAAGGAATTCTTGAAGTAAGGGTAAACCTTTGCTTTTCTTATTGGGCTAGATTAAAGGAAGGGTTGATAAGGGTAAACCTTTGGTTTCCTTTATGCGGGGATGCCGGAGCGGTCAAACGGGCGACGTTAAGGCCGTCGTAGCTTAGTGCTTGCATAGGTTCGAATCCTATTTCCCGCACTCATGCGCCCGTAGCTCAGCCTGGATTCAGAGCAGGACCGTCCTAAGGTCAAGGTCGTAGGTTCAAATCCTACCGGGCGCGTTTCACAAACTTTATTAAACATAAAATTTGATGTTTTGTTATGCGTGGGTAGTTCAGTGGCAGAATAATTGGCTTCCACCCAGTTGACCCGGGTTCGAATCCCGGCCCTCGCATTTAAAAACCCAAAAAGTAACTGCATTAATATGGATGAAAAAGAACAAGAGAAGAACAATCCAAACCAAGTATCGGGCAAGGAAAAGTTTAATTTTGAGAAATTCCACGACAAATATTACAAATTGCTCCTTATAATCCCACTAATATTAATTTTGATATCACTATTCTATATCTCCTACACTTATTCAAAAATCGGGGATTTTATTTACAAAGATGTATCTCTCTCAGGAGGTACAACAATAACCATTCAAGGAGATGTTGATCAATCTATTATCGAAAAGGCTTTAGCAGAAAAGTTCGAAGGAATCTCAATTACAAGACTTACCGATTTAAGAACGGGCGAACAAGTTGGCCTTATTATTGAAAGTTCTTCTTCTGTTGAAGAACTCAGGCTAGAATTAGAAAAAATATTAGGTTACAAACTTACTGATGAAAATTCAAGCATAGAATTTACCGGATCTACCTTAAGCGACGATTTTTATAAGCAGTTAATTACTGCACTTTTGATTTCTTTTATTTTAATGTCTATTGTTATATTTATACTTTTCAGGACTTTCGTCCCAAGTGTTGCCGTAATCTTCGCAGTTTTTGCCGACATAGTTATGCCGCTAGCCCTTCTTAATTATCTGGAATTTAAGATCTCTGCAGCAGGAATTGCTGCATTCCTAATGCTTGTAGGTTATTCTGTAGACACAGATATATTGCTGACTTCGAGAGTTCTTAAAAATCAACAGGGAAGTTTGAATCATAGAATTTATCGCTCTTTCAAAACAGGAATGTTAATGACTTTAACAGCTTTAGCTGCTGTGCTTCCCGCATTTTTCTTTGTTACTGGTCTTCCCGATTCATTCAGGCAGATATTTTTGATTTTGGCACTAGGGCTTCTTGCAGATATTCTGAACACCTGGATAACAAATGTGGGTATAATTAAATGGTATTGTAAAAAGAAGGGAATAGCATGAAATTAACTATTAGACTTTGGATATTGATTTTTGCATTGGTTTTGGCATTTTTATCTATAGCGCCTTGGAAGTACTTTGATGATGGCGTTTTAATAACAAGTGTCGAGCCTAATTCAACCACCTTTTCTGAGGGATTGAGACAAGGACAAATAATAAACTCCATAAACGGTGAAGAAATAAATTCTATTGAAGACTATTCAAATTCAATAAATAAATTATTTCCCACAGTTGAGAAAACAAAGATAACAATAGGTACAGATGAAGGAGAATCTATTTTATTTGCTAATACTCCTCCAGAGATAGTTGTCTCTTCTATGCCTAAGTCTAGAATAAAAACCGGCCTTGATCTATCAGGTGGTTCTAAGGCATTGGTAAAAGCAAAAGATAGGGATTTATCTTCCGAAGAACTTAGCGACCTTATATCTATCACAAGCAATAGAATTAATGTTTACGGGATTTCAGATATACAAATATCTCCGGTAACAGATCTGTCAGGAAATAATTATATGTCTATAGAAATAGCGGGCGCTACTCCTAAGGATTTAGAAGATCTTTTATCTCAACAAGGTAAATTTGAGGCTAAAATTGGAAATGACACAGTTTTCATAGGTGGAGACAAAGATATTCAAGATATATGTAGAAATGATGCTACCTGTTCTGGAATAAGAAGTTGCAACCAAGCTAGTGATGGAACTTACTTTTGCACTTTTGACTTCACAATATATCTAAGTAGCGAATCTGCTCAAAGACATGCAGAAGTTACTGGAAAATTAGAGACGGACCCATTAAATCCAGGTTATTTATCAAAGAAGCTTGATCTTTACTTAGATGATAGACTCGTCGATTCTCTATTAATCAGCCAGGGACTTAAAGGTTCAGCGACCACTCAAATACAAATTCAGGGTTCTGGGCAGGGTGCAACAAATGAAGATGCTTTTAAGGACGCTGAAACCTCAATGAAGCATTTACAAACTATCCTAATAACTGGCTCTTTACCCTATCAGTTGGAAATTGTAAAATTAGATACCATCTCCCCTTCATTAGGGAAAGAGTTTTTAGAGAACATAATAGTCTTAGGACTCACAGTATTTATAATAATTTCAGTTATTCTTTTCATTAAATATAGAAAAGTTAAGATAACTTTGGCGGTTATTCTGACAATGTTTTCTGAAGCATTTATCACTCTCGGGGTTGCAGCTTTGTTCAGTTGGAATCTTGATGCTCCAGCCATAGCGGGTATTATTGCTGGTATGGGAACAGGGGTTAACGATCAGATAATAATAATTGATGAAGCAGTTTCTTCAGGCAGCGAAGGAATAAAGCAAAGGATAAAGAGGGCCTTGTTCATAATTTTTGGAGCCTTTTTTACTATCGTCGCGGCAATGCTTCCTTTATTATGGGCGGGAGCGGGATTATTGAAGGGATTTGCGCTAACAACTATTTTAAGCGTTAGTGTTGGTATTCTTGTAACAAGGCCAGCATTCGCCGACATGATAAAGAAGAGTAGTGAACAACAATAAATGTTTTATATACTAGAAATCTAAAACAAAGATGAAAATTTTGGTAACGGGCGGGGCTGGTTTTGTAGGAAGTCACATTGTTGACAGTTTAATAGCTCTTGGAAATGAGGTAGTTATTATAGATAATCTTTCTTCAGGCAAAAAAGAGAATATAAATTCTGAGGCGATTTTTTACAATGAAGACATCTTATCTGAGGATATTTTAGAAAAGATATTTGCTTTGGAGAGACCGAGTATTGTTATACACACTGCTGCACAAGTTTTGCTCAGAGAATCTCTAAAAAATCCAGCTTTTGATGCAAAAACAAACGTGTTGGGAACAATCAACGTTTTAGAAGCCTGTGTAAAGCACAAAGCTAAAAAAATTATTTATACTTCAACAGGGGGCGCAAGAGTCGGCAATCCCGAATATCTTCCGGTTGATGAGAAACACCCAATAAATCCAACCTCTCCTTACGGTATATCTAAACACACAGCAGAACATTATGTCTGGCTTTATAATTACCTATATGGTTTAGACTATCAAATTTTTTGCTTTGGGAATGTTTATGGACCAAGAGACGATCCAAAAAGTCAGAGAGTTGTCTCCCTATTTATAAGCAAGATGCTGAATAACGAATTACCAGTTATCTATGGGGACGGAAAACAAACAAGGGACTTTATTTATGTCAAAGATTTAGCCGAATTTATAACTCATAATATTGAAAAACAGACTGTAAGTAAGCTATTTCATCTAGCTAATGGAAGTCAGATAAGCATTAATTACATTTACGCTCTTCTGAAAAATGAATTAAACTTTGATAGAGAGCCGAATTATGTTGATTCTATAAAGGGGGAGGTAAAAGATATTTTACTTGACACTTCTTTGGCAAGACGGGAGCTCGATTGGAGGCCAAAGAGAAGCTTTGAAGAGGGTGTAAAAGAAACTATAAATTACTTTAAAAAAACTAACAATTTATAATAAAATGTATCCAAAACACCATATACTTCTCGGTTTTATTTTCTCAGTTTTTGTATTTATACTCTTTCCAAAAATAGGAGTTCTAGGGGCATCAATTATTTTTTTATCAAGCTTTTTAATTGATGTTGATCACTATATCGGCTATGCTATAAGAAAAAAGGATTGGAATGTGATGAATGCTATCAAATGGAATTTTGAGGTGTCTAAAAAAGCTAATTTAATGAAAAGGGGCGATAGGAATAAATTTTATGTTTTTTTATTTTTTCTACATGGATTTGAAGTCCTCTTTGTTTTAGCTCTGCTAGCAATATTCGTTTCTCCACTATTCTTGTTTATACTAACGGGCTTTACTTTCCATTTAACCCTAGACACAGTACATCAGCGATTTTATTGGGACAGAATGGATAAACTTTCCCTGATTTATGATTATTTTAAGTACAAAAAACTTAAGAAACTAGATCTCTAAATTTTTGTTCTTAGTTTTATAAGATAAAAAGCTATCTTAATTTCCCTGTTTAGGCTAAAGCTTGAGTCCTTGCCAGAAATCCATTCTACTGGAAATTCTTTGATTTTTAGCCCTTTTTTCTGCGCCCTTATAAGTATTTCAGCATCCCAACTCCATCCTCTTGTGAACTTATCATCGTATCCAGCCTCCTCCGCAAGTTCTATGAATCTGTCTCTTCTAAAGGCCTTAAATCCACATTGATGATCTTTAATCTTTGAGCCGAAAACAGTTTTTAAGAATAAATTATAGATTACGCTGATAGCTCTTCTAAAAAGTGACCTCTTCGCGCTTATTCCGGAATATCGAGAGCCTATAACTATGTCGTATTTATTTGTTTCATCAAGCAATTTTTCTAAGTGTTTTAAATCGGTAGCTAAGTCAGCATCCATGAACACAACAACACTTTTTCTTGAATTTTTCATTGCTACTGCTAAATTCTCTCTTCTGCTCGGCCCATTATCAAATCTCACATATCTAACGTTTTTATTGGAAAGATGTTTCGCTATTCTTGACGTAGAGTCTGTGCTCCCATCATCAACGATTATTATCTCAAAGTTATCATAAAATTCAGACATCTTATTTTTCACTTTTAATATATTCTTTTCTAGAATTTTTTCTTCATTATAAACCGGAATAAATATGGAAGCATCTGGAATCCCCACTTTTTTCTTCGTTGGTTCTTTCTCCATCTTATTTTAATTGCTATGTTGACGGGTTTAAAAATTCTCTTGTTATTTTGTACAATCAAAATATTATTAAATACTGACTCCAAGTAATAAAATAAATGTCTAAAAAATATCTGAATTATGGGGTAATTTTCATCGTTGTAATATTGATGATGTTGATTCTTGCATTGTCAACTAAATATATAGGATCTACAGATGTAAGTGATTACGCAGGTACAGCAAAGTTCTTTGCAGGTTATTATAATGCCAAAATACGCTCATCTCATTCTTATTTTTACGGATTTATGTCCTCTCCGTTCGTTAAAATAACCGGCAATCTTATCGGGATGAAAATAATGTCCTTTATTTGGCTCGTTATGATTATGCTAAGCATTTATCTAATCTCTAAAAAGGACAAAAGAACTCTTTTGTTAATAGTTACTGCGCCCATATTTTGGTATATGGCTCCTTGGATAAATCCAATTCAGATTGCAAGTCTCCTGTTTTTGTGGGGTTATTACTTTATTGACAGATATGAAAAGTACCAAAATAAATTACACGCATTTTTGTCAGGAGTATTTATCGGTCTGTCTTGGGTTTTCTGGGATAGTGTTATATTTTTTACAATTGCCCTAGGCTTTGTATTTTTTTGGAACAAAAAACTTTCACATACTCTGCTTTTCACTCTTGCAGTATTCATAGGTGTCCTTCCACGTCTGATCCTAGATCAGATACTCTTTAATTTCTTGTTTTATTCCATTCTTAGAAATTTTGTAGGCAATTTTGTAAATCTTTTTTATACTGGTATTTCTGGGTCGGGTGGGCATGCAGCTGTAACATTTTTTAATATTCTTATAATATTGTTAATGCTTCCATTATTTTCATTCGTAATGCTAAAACCGAAGTTCTTTAAGGCAAATAAAAAAACAGTAATTTTTCTTCTACTATCTTTATTTATAATTTTTATGAATCCTCAAACTAGGTATACTCTTTTAATCACGCCTATTATTCTTCTTAATTTAGGAAAATCCCTTAGCGATAAACAGTTTAAATGGCATATTATCTTATCTATTTTCATTATATTAGTTGCTATAACCCCCTATGTTATCCAAATCAATTATGATACTAACGCTGAAGAAACCACTTCTTTGTTAAGAAATATCGACAAATTAGAAATTTCAAGTAATATTCCAGAGAATATTTTAGAGGAAGATTTAAGGTTAATTGCCATAGATTATCCTAATGAAAGGTTTGTAGTTGGCAATGACGAAGATTTTTATGCTACTCTTGCCATTATTTACTGGGGAGACCAAATTAATGAATTTATCAGTATACAAGACTATATGTTAGAAATGTCTGGTGAAAAAGTAATTTTTGAAAAGGAATTTCATCCCTATCCTAACATCGATGAGCGCAGAGAAATATGGATTAAAGGCGGGATAAGTAAGACTACAAATGACAAGACCGACTATAACTCTATAAAATACGCCCTCTCTGATAAAAAAGAAATTGATTTAAATGGGTTTAAGTTGGTTAAGTCATATGATATGCTAAATTTATTTGCGAAACAGAGTTAGCGGGCAATAAAAATGAGTGAAAATAAGAAAACAGATAAGTTTGTCGAATTTATTTTTTCCAATGATCCTAGAAAATATGTAATTTTGTTATTTATTATAGGCTTTATATTAAGGCTAGTTTTTTCTTTACAAATTGGATTTGGGGCTGATGAGATGGGCTATGCCGCTCATTCTATAGGCTTTATTGATTCTGGGAAACTACAGATTCATGATCAAGACGGCGTATGGTTTTTTGTCACTGATCTATTCATGAAACTACTAGGGTATAATGTTCTAGGACTGAGATTTTTTTCTGCGTTAACTGGAAGTTTTTTAATTATTTTAGCCTATCTTATTGGTGGAGAGATATTTAACCGCAAGGTCGGACTCTATGCCGCATTTGCAACCGCTTTTTCTTCCTATAGTATAATAATGACTACAGGGGTCATGGATGTGCCAATGTCTTTTTTTGCTTTTTTATCTATTTATCTCCTTATATTATTCCTAAAATCGTCAAAATATTATCTTTTTGTTTTATCTTGGGTGACATTAGGTGTAGCAATAATGATAAAACAGATTGCAATTTTGTTTATTCCAGCCTTTGTTATTTTCACTTTATATTATAATAAAAAACATCACCACAGCTTTAGGCTTCAACAGGTCCTGTATGCCGCAGTAATCGTGATTTTTATGGTTACGCCAGTTTTAACTTATAATTATTTGTTGTATAAAGACAAAGGTCTTGTAGATTTGCAATTTTCAAGGTTCTTTGGTATTGCCGAAGAGCATTATGCCTCAATTGCAAATACTCTTAATCCTTTCAGTTTACGAACTTTGTTTATTTCCCATGGCGGTGGAACGCCAGGGTTCGTTCAAAGTCTAAATTTCCTTATATTTTTTGAATCGTGGGTGTCCTTAGCATTTGCCGCTTTAGGACTTTTCATATTCATAAGGTCCAAAAATAAATTTAGATTACTTTTGATATTGGCGTTTTTATTTCCTTTTATCTTTTTAGCAGGTACCTCAATATTAACAAACCATTTTATTTTTATGTCGTTTTTTGCCTCTTTGTTTGCAGGAAGTGGTCTCCATTTTACTTCGATTAAATTTGAAGGGGAAAAGAAAAGAAAGATATTTCTTATTATTGTGGCTTTATTGATAATCCTCTTTAGTTTTATACAGATTATGCAGTCCACTCAAGGCCAGGTTGGAAAAAACGAGATAGTACAATTAATTGACTTTAAAGACAGTTCTATAGAGCAAGATTCTTTAGTTGTTATTGATAGTAGAATCTACAGGGGTAGAATTGCATTTATGTTTTGGGATAGGCATTATTTGGAAACTAATTACTTTGTGGATCTTTTAGAAAATTCCGATAAGCTTCCGGGAGAACTCTCTCCTGTGAATGTTTATTTTGTTGAGGCTGTGACGGATGACAGTGGATGGGGATCAATATCCAGCCAACCTGAATTGAACGCTTCAACTGAAGAAATCGTTACGTTCTTCTCCTCCCAGGCTAAGGTTATTAAGACGGTAAACGACCTTAAAGGCGAACCCCACTTTAGGGTTTACAGCGGGACGTTTAATTTAAAGCCGAGCGTATTACAACTTGCGGATTCAACACATAGCTTCTTTTTTTACCCAGTAGCTTACAAGCCGGCAAGTGAAAATTTCGACAATTACCTCGTTTATACTTCGTTTGACAACCTGATTAATAAGATCGCCCACTTAATTTTGTACTTAGAGGTTCTACTAACTTTTATTTTGTTGATCTATATCGTTTATTTATTATATAAAGAAGATCTTGTCTAATTTATAGCAAAGGACGCTATTATTTTCCCAGTGCGCCTTTGCTATAAAGGGAAAGACATACGATTTTGATGAATTATTTATGTCTTTCACTATACCCCAATAGAATTTTTAAACCCCTTAATATAGGAGTTAAAGTGATTAAGGTGAAACTGTCAATATTGATTCCAGTCTATAATGAGGAAAGAACTCTGGCTAAAATAGTAGAAAAAGTTCAGCAAGTTCACATACCTGACGTTGAAAAGGAGCTGATTATAATAAATGATGCAAGTACAGATAATACCTCTAAAATACTAGAGGATCTAAGGCTTAAGTACAGTAATGTAAAGTCTTTTCATCATCAAGTGAATCAGGGCAAAGGGGCAGCAATTAAAACAGCATTAAACTTTGCCTTGGGCGATATAATTGTAATACAGGACGGAGATTTAGAATACAATCCGGAAGACTTTAAGCGTCTTATCATCCCGATAATTGGAAATAAAACCAAGGTCGTTTACGGCTCAAGAATGCTTGGCACTAGAACGGGATTTCTTATTAAATCTCATTATTATGGAAATAAATTTCTTACCCTGGTGACAAAGATATTATTTAACCAAAAAATTACGGACATGGAAACCTGTTATAAAATGTTTACAAAGGATATCTTTAAAAAAATAAGGATTGAATCTAATAGATTTGATTTTGAGCCAGAAATCACTGCCAAGATAATAAAAAAAGGATACAAAATTGTTGAGATTCCAATAAGTTACAACTGCCGATCCTTTAAAGAGGGCAAAAAAATAAACTGGCGTGATGGTATAATTGCGATCTACAAGTTGTTTAAGTATAGATTTAGCAAATAACTTATTAAGATTGATGTAAATAAACGTCCTTTACTCTTTCTCTAACATTCTCTCCATAATGCCTTTGGAACAATTCAGAGTTCCTTTCACCAAGTTTATTCTTCAATCTTTCCAAATTGTCTCCAACATATTTTTCAAATTCTTCGGGGGAGGAGAAACCATCAACTCTTATTAGAGAATTCCTGAGTATACAATCCTTTAAATCTCTTCCCGGCCACCAAAGATTTTCTCTCATTACCTGCCTATATATGGGGGTTCCAGGAAAAGGATTACAAATAGAAATAGTGCAACTATCTGAACCAACCTCTTCAGCATATTTTACTGTTTGTTCTATTTCTTCATAAGTTTCTCCTGGACTGCCAACAATCCAGAATGTGTGCGGTGAAATCCCCGCTCTTCTAGCATTTTCCACTGCGACCTTCATTGCATCAACGTCGAGTTTTTTATGGAAAATTTCGTCAATCACCCTTTGAACTCCAGACTCACACGCTAAAGAAATTTGATAGCAACCCGAGGCAGCCATAGCTTTATACATCTCTAACTGGTTACCACCAGTTACATATTTTCCATTCTCCTTCTTTTGATGATAGTCTAATTTTGTTCCATTAGGCGTACACCAAGGCAAACCCACTTTTTCAAGTTCTTTGCACAATTCCATTAACTTTTTATTATTAGCAGTTAATGTATCATCTTCGAATTGGATTTCCCCTATTTTGTAGTTGTTTACTCCCTCCCATATTTCTGCCATTATGTCTTCAGTATCACGCCACCTTACTGTAGCTCCCCAAATTCCGGGAGTTGTGCAAAAAGTACATAATTCTGGACAACCTCTGGAACACATAACGCTTAGAACTCTACTTGATTTAGACCTAGGGGAGTGAAACATACCCCTTTCAAAATATCCTTCCATATTAACTAGGTCTCTAGCGGGTCTTGGAACGTGATCTGAAAGTTTTTTGGGAATTTGAGGTCTTTCGTTAATTATATACTCCAATCCGTTCCCCGATTCATTACCCTTTCTCATTACTAAACCTGGAATTTTAGACACATCACGCCCTTGAATTAACGCATCGGCCAATTGTGCATGTTCGTTATCAACTTCGCCCCACATCATATAATCAATATTTTGGTCTTCAAGATCAATTATTTTCTGCGGGATATTTGTTCTACCATTTTCAAGATCAATAGCATATAAATAATCCGAAACTGCATTCGTAAACTGATTTCCTCCGAGTATTACAGGAACTTTCGGCCTTACTTTTTTGGAGATTCTTGCTACATTATGGGCTGAAGAAACGAGATTGGTAAATAGGGATGAAATCCCCACAACATCCGGATCAATTCTCTCTATAGTTTCCGCTATTTCTTCATTTGACTGACCATATATTACTGTGCCTTCAACATTACTATCTGCATATATTTTTCTACCCCAATTTTCTAATGCGCAATCATGGATGAAAACCTCATGGTCATATTTATTTCTAATAATGTTTGCAGCAATCATAGGCCCCAGAGGTGGCTGGATTCTGTTTATTCCATGTTTAAATCCCTTTAAGTTAGGTGTTATTAAAAGAACTCTCCCTTTTTTTCCCATATTCTCCTTAACTCCCACCCCATATATAAACTTTATGAAAGTTCTCTATAGTTAATTATTTGGAAGATTTGCAATTCTCTTATACACTCTTACAAAGTTTCTTACAAAAAACAAAGGAGCTAGAACAGTCATTAATACCAGGTAATATTGCGGAACATTAAATAAGATTGAGAGGAATAGGAAAGTAAAAGGATTGTTAGGTCTAACCATTTCCCTAAAATAGAAATTGATATTTTTTATCCATCCACCTCTTTCTTTATAGTATCCATCTTCACCGCCACCATAAAATTCTTTGATTTTTTTTAATTCTTTATATTTTCCAATAATTACAAAAGTCTCATAAACTTTAATCTTGTTTAGATTATCAAATACAAGGAAAAAACCAGTCCAAATTCCCAAATAAAGATAAATTATATCTCCTGTGGTATTAAAAATTCCTACACCCAATGTAAATAGTAGTAGTGTCCTGTGTACATGATGAAAGAAATAGTCCATGTAAATACCCCCAACTCTTTTATGATTCTTTAATCTTGCAACAGCCCCATCAACGGTATCAGTCCATAAAGCCAGTTGATAAATTAAAATTCCAATAAACATGTTTGTATAACCACCCAGAGCAATTAGGAAAGTTCCAATTAATCCAAGAAAACCCCACACTAAGGTAATTTGATTGGGTGTCAAATTAGTAAAGTTAATAAAGAAATAAGAGGGGAGATGACCGGTAGAGGTTAAAATTTTCCAGTTTAAAGGATATATGCTTTTATGATCTGTTTGTTCTTTTACCTCTTTTAAACTATACCATCTCATAAAATATCACAAAGCCTATTATGGATTTTTGTTTTTAAAGGTTATGGAAATTTGTTCCCGACTATATAAAAACTTAAAAATAATCCTCCTGATATGGTTAGTATGAAAAGTGGTGTTAAAACTGAGAATCTTAGAAGTTTGTTCAATAGCAATAAAATTGTAAGGGTTGTTGGGGCGCACAATGGATTAACCGCAAAATTAGTCGAAAGAAATGGATTTGAGGCTGTTTGGGCTTCAGGATTTGAAATTGCTACGGCTTATGCGGTCCCGGATGCTAATATTCTAACAATGTCCGATTTAATTCACGTTTCCGAAGTTATAAATGATTCAACTACGTTACCCGTTGTAGTTGACTGTGATACTGGATTCGGAAATTCTATCAATGTCATAACTTTGGTTAAAAAATTGGAAAAAATAGGAATAGCAGCGATTGCAATTGAAGACAAATTGTTTCCCAAGGTAAATAGTTACATTCCTGGGAGACAAGAGTTGGCATCGATAGCGGAATTCTCTGGGAAAATAATAGCCGCAAAATCTGCTCAGGAAGATCCAAATTTTATGGTAATTGCGAGAGTTGAAGCACTTATTTCTGGGTGGGGGATGGATGAAGCGTTAAAAAGGGCTGAAATTTATGAAAAGGCCGGAGCCGATGCTATTTTCATTCATTCAAAAAAAGAAACTCCAAATGAGATTATTGAATTTTCACAGCGATGGCATGGGAGAATACCATTAGTTATCTGTCCAACTTCGTATCCACAAATGCATGAAGCGGAAATAAAAAAATTTTCAAACATAAAAGCGGTTATTTATGCAAATCACGGTTTGCGTGCAAGCATAAAAGCAATAAATGAGGTTTTATCAGAGATTGATCGATTAGGGGGCATACACACAATTAACGATAAGATTGCTCCAATGAAGGAGGCCTTTGAGTTACAGGGAATGTTTGCAATGAAAGATTTAGAAGAAAAATACACATTTGGATCTAAGGATGTAACCGTATTGATTCCTGCGGCAGGTAAGGGGGGTGACGAATCGTTAAGAGAGTTCTTAGCTGACAGACCTGTTTGCTTGCTTGATATAGGGGGTAAGACGATAATAAAGAGGAATCTGGAAATATTAAATAGTCTTGGGTTGAGTAAAATAAATATAACTACAGGTTATAAACCCAATTTATTTAAAGAGTTACAAGATGTCAGCTTAATAGAAAATCCAGACTATTCTAAGACTAATGTTCTAAGCAGTATTATGATGGCAAGTGAGAAAGTTAGCGAAAGAATGCTTGTTCTTTATTCAGACATTGTTTTCGAGAAGGAGATAATAGAAAAACTTTTGCAGAGTGAAGCTGATATCACTTTAGTTATAGACTCTTCTTATTTAACCAATAATTCAAATAGGATTATGGATTTTGTTTTGGCTAAAAGAGCTCCAATAATAGGGGACAGAATTTTAAGAGACGAAAAGTTTAATGAGATAATTAAAATAGGCAAGAAAAAAGTGAGTCTCGGAGAAGCGAATTTCGAGTATATTGGTATTGCTCTCCTTTCTCAGAATATATTTAATAAAATTAAGGGGGTTTATGGTGAATATAAAAATTCGGGGAATGAATTTCAAGGTAGATCAAGTATTGATAGTGCAGATTTTGTCGATATGGTTCAAGAATTAATCGATCAGGGAGTAAAAGTTTCAGCTTTAGAAGTACATAAAGGATGGAGTGAGGTTTATAGCTTTAAGGATTATAAACAGGTCTGCTCAATGCTCAGGTAATAAAATGAAAAGTGATTTAAAAAGCGAAAAAAACCTTTTATTTAATCCAGGCCCGACAAACGTGTCTGAAGATGTAAGAAATGCTATAAGAACAAAAGATATCTGCCATAGGGAAAAGGAATTTTTTGAAGTTTTGTTAAGGGTTAATAAGAATCTTACTAAGGTACTTAATGGCTCTGAAACCCATTCCGCTGTTCTCTTTGCGTCTTCTGGGACAGGGGCGAATGAGGCCATTTGTGCTAGTATTCATGGAAAAGTCTTAGTAATTAATAATGGAAAATATTCAGATAGGATATGTGATATCCTCGGAATATATAAAATTCCTATAAACCGGCTTAAATTAGATTCATTACAGCCAATAGATCTGAATTTAATTGAACAGCAATTGCAAGGGGACAAAGAAATTACCCATATTTATTTAGTTCATCATGAGACAACCACTGGAATGCTCTCACCCTTAAGGAAAGTTGGCGAGTTGGCGAGTAAATATGACAAATTACTCTGTGTGGATTCTGTAAGCAGTCTTGGCGGTCATGAATTTGATTTGCAAAAGGACAATATTTCTTTTTGTTCTGTAAGTGCTAATAAATGTCTTGAGAGTTTTCCAGGAATTTCGTTTGTGATTGCAAGAAACTCCGAGTTGGAAAAACTTCAAGGAAAGTCAAGAAGTTTTTACTTTAATTTGTACGAACAATGGAAAAAAGAGCAAAAAGGAGAAACCCCATTTACCCCACCCGTTCAAATTATTTATGCAATGGACAGGGCCTTACAGGAATTTATTGAGGAAGGCTATGAAGCTAGAATAATAAGGTATAAAGAACTTGCAGCAACAATGAGGGAAGGCCTTAAAAAGTTAGGTTTTGAGCTCATCTTATTTCCGGAGGAATACCAATCGAACATACTCACAACTATCAAAATGCCCGAAGTAATGGACTATTGGAATATTCATGACAAATTAAAAGAAAGAGGCATAACAATATATTCTGATAAAAGTGTTTTGGATAAGGGAAGATTTAGAGTAGCAACTTTAGGCCATATCACTTCCAGAGATATTGACTGGTTTTTACAAAATTTGCAGGAAGTTATGGGTGAAGGGGGGTTGTTGAACAATAGAGAGAATAAAAAAATCCAGGCAATAATTTTGGCTGCAGGAATGGGTACTAGATTTGGCGATGAAACTAAAGATATCCCTAAACATTTATTGGAGGTTGAAGGCAAGAGCATTTTAGAAAGATCTTTAGAAAATTTAAAGAGAAATAACATCTCTGAAGTAATAATTGTTGTAGGGTATAAAAAAGAGAAGATAATTAGCAAGATTGGCGATGAATTTGGTGGAATGAAAATTAAATATGCAGTCAATGATCTGTATGACACAACCTCAACCGCCATTTCATTTTTTAAGTCTAAAGAGTTTATGGATAGTGATGCAATCATGGTATTGGGAGATGTTCTTTACGAACCAGATGCAGTAAAATTGGTTCTAGAAGATAGTGCACAAGACATCATGTTTGTTATGCCAGTCTCTGGAGCAAAGAATCCAGCATATGTAACTGTGGACGACAAATTAAACTTAATTGATATTCCTAGGGGGAAAGAAAATGAACCACGTGCCTATGGGGAAGTTGCAGATATTTATAAAATCTCGAGAGAGTCCCTCCAAATCTTATATAAGATTATTGGGGAGGAATACCAAACAGGAATAAGGAGTAGATATATTGAAGATGCGATTTTGGGTCTGTCAAGAATGACTCCCGTTAAATGCATCAAGAGAGATCTTCTATGGCTAGGGGTCAATACAAGAGAAGATTTAGAAAGAGCAAGAAATGAAATTTATCCAAAAATTAAAGAGAAAATAAATTCCGGTAAACTAGATATTTAAAATGAAAGCAGTTATCTTGGCTGGGGGATCTGGAACAAGACTCGGGGGCTTAACTAATAAGTTGCCCAAACACTTGTTAGAGATAGAAGGGAAAAGTTTGCTAGAAAGGTCTTTAGAAAATTTACAAAGACGGAATATTTCAGAAACTATAATTCTCGCTGGTTTTAAAAGCGAAAAAATTATTGAGCAATTAGGTTATAATTATAATGGCATGTTAATTAAATATGTGATAGACGTTTCTTCTACAGCAACATCTTTTCATGCGTCTAGAGGATATGTCAATAATGATACGTTATTACTCTGCGGCGATCTTATTTACGAGCCAAATGCAATCAATTATTTACTAGAAGATGAGTCAAGAGATGCTATGTTGGTTGTGCCAGTCTCTGGAGCAAAGAATCCAGCATATGTAACTGTGGACGACAAATTAAACTTAATTGATATTCCTAGGGGGAAAGAAAATGAACCACGTGCTTATGGGGAAGTTGCAGATATTTATAAAATATCGAGAGAAACACTTGATCTATTATATCAATTTATTGAAGAAAATTATCTACAAGTCAACCAAAAAGGATATATTGAAGATGCGATTTTGGGTCTGTCAAGAATGACTCCCGTTAAATGCATCAAGAGAGATCTTCTATGGCTAGGGGTCAATACAAGAGAAGATTTAGAAAGAGCAAGAAATGAAATTTATCCAAAAATTAAAGAGAAAATAAAATTTGAAAATTGTTCATGAAAGCAATAATCTTAGCTGCAGGCAGAGGGACGAGATTAAAGCCCCTTACAGATGAATCTCCAAAATGTCTTACAGAGGTAAATGGAAAAACTATTCTAGAAAACATGCTATTAGCTCTTACAAATAAGGGAGTTAAAGAAGTTTATTTGGTTATTGGGTATTTAGGAGACAAAATCAGAGAAAGAGTCGGTGCAAAAGTCAACAATATTGTCATAAATTACGTGGAAAATCCGATTTACGATAGAACAAATAATACCTATTCTTTATTGTTAGCTTTAGAAAGTTTAACGTTAAATGAAGGCGAGAGTTTGCTAATTTTAGAGGGCGACGTTTTTTTTAATGATAATCTAATTTCAGATTTTATAAAACACCCGATTGATAATTCAACTATTGTTGAGCCCTACAACTCTTCACTTGATGGAAGTTTCGTTGAAGTTGATAATGGATTTATATTAGACTGGACTCATAAATTGTTCCGTCCTGAAAACTACGTAGTTGATGATAAATACAAAACAGTAAACATTCATAAATTTTCAAAAGACTTTGTAAATGAAAGACTATACCCAAGTCTGAGAGAACATGTCGAAAATGATGGTGGAACGCAACCAATAGAATATGTATTTAGGGATATAATAAAGACTAAAAATGGCAGAATATCTGTATTTCTAGCTAGTGATTACAAGTGGATTGAAATTGATGATTTAAGTGACTTAAGAGCGGCAGAGAGTATGTTTAAATAAAAGTTCTTGATATGAAGCTGAATATAGGATGCGGAGAAGATTACCGAGCTGGTTATGTTAATATTGATCTATCCAGGGATATAAAGGCAGACCTTTATGTTAAAAATGAGAGCGAGATTTTTAAAAAAGGGTTCAAAGATATAGAAGAAATTTTAATTTTTAAGACCCTTCCATATCTAGAAAATTCAGTAGATTTTTTATGTAAATGCCATAAAATATTAAAATCAGGAGGAAAAATAAAACTGATAGTGCCTCACTTTGCCTCGCTTCCTTATTCAATGTACGCAAAAAGGCACGTAGGTTACAGGACGCTAGAGTTTAGAAGGTTTGGAATAAGCGATAGAGCAAAATGGGGAATTGTCCCAAAAGAAGTTGTTTTTAATGTCAAAATAAAAATACGCTTTTACAAGCCGTTTAGTATTTTTGAAAGAATTATTAATTCAAATGTGAAGGGACAAGAGCTTTATGAAACAACTCTTCTAAGGAGCGTATTTATTCCAAGAAGAATGGAAGTGGAAATGATAAAAATATAAATTTTGTTAACTGTGGAAAATGCAAGGGATATATAATATAAAGTATTTAAGGGGATTATTGCTTAAGTTGACTCGCATATATAGAATTTTTTATAAAAAATCTCCCAATACCGATAGAACCACTAATTTAGGTTTGTATAATGAAATAATTAACATTACTCCAAAACTTTCTGCAGATAATAGGAGTAAGAACCTTTTCTTAAACTGGCAAAAAGGTGCGAGAAAAAAATTAATCGAATTAATGGGGGTGCAAATCAATTATAATATACCGAATTATAGGGTAATAAATGAAACCAGGATTAGTCGCGACCTGGTAAGATGTTTAATATGTTTTGATTCCATAGATAATGTAAAGATTTATGCTTATTTATTCAGGCATCTTGGCAAAAAGAAGGTCCCAGGAATTATCATTATTCCAAATTCTGAGGGAAATATAGAACAAACTGCTGGATTAAGTTCCGGAATAGATAACAAAAATGCATTTTATTTTGCAAAAAAGGGATTTAATGTCATAACTACTGAAAATAGGGGAAGTGGAAGATTAAGTTCTACACCTTGGGAAAGAATTTTGGCTAACTCAATTTCTATAGGGAAATCCTACCAGGGTTTAATATTACAGGATCATATTCTTGCTTTAAACATCCTATATTCATTGGATGAAACAGACAAGGAAAACATCTTCTCTGCAGGAGTTTCTTTAGGGGCTGAACAATCCATTTATCTTGCGGCATTAGACAAACGAATAAAGGCAATTGTCACTTTTGGCTGGCTTTCAGATAAAGAAGCTTTAATTACCGGTCATCAGCATTCGTGGGCAGTACCAAATATATTTACCTATTTTGATATTTCTGATATTTGTGCTTTAATAGCTCCTCGCGGAGCGTTATACAGCAACGGCAGAAAGGAAGACAGAAATACGATCGACAGTTTTAGTTCAAAAAGGGCTCTTAAAACTCTTGAGAAAATTAATCAATCTTACAAATTATTGGGTAAATCTGTCATCTACAAAGAACACCCAAGAGGCCATGTGTTTGATAATTTTCTCGCTTATGGTTTTCTAAAGAAAATAAAAGATACAAATAATTAAATATAAAACAAAAATTCTTTGAAAGTGTGCGGCATTATAGGGGTTTTAGGATTTGAGGAAAATCAAAATAAAGAGATTATTGACAAAAAGGATTTTTTGAGGTTAGTCAATAGTCTTAAGCACAGAGGACCTGATGATTACGGAGTTATGCATGAAGAAAATTTTTCTTTTGGCCATAGAAGACTGAGTATTATCGATTTGAGTGAAAAAGGTAGACAGCCGATGTTTGATTGGGAAAAAAAAGTGTGCATAACTTTTAACGGTGAAATTTATAATTTCGAACAAATCAAAGAGGAGTTAGTTAAAAGAGGTCATAGGTTTAATTCTAAAACTGATACAGAGGTTATTCTAGAATCATACAAAGAATGGGGGATAAAATGCCTTAGTAAGTTAAATGGCATGTTTGCATTTGGCCTTTATGATCTGGAGAAAAAAGAATTCTTCTTAGCAAGAGATCGTTTGGGAGTGAAACCAGTCTATTATTCGGAAATAGAAAATAAATTTGTATTTGCCTCCGAACTTAAGGGAATTGTAAATTTTCCGAAATTTAAGAAGGAGTTAAATCTTAGAGCAGTTTCTTGCTTTTTATCTTTTAGATACGTTGTAGGAAGTGAAACTTATTTTAACGGAGTTTATCAACTAGAACCCGGGCACTATATTTCCCTGTCTAATGGAAGGAAGAAGATTGTAAAATACTGGGATATTAATCTAAAGTCAAAAAAGCATATCTTATCAAGATCTGGCAAGAAGAAAATTAAATCCCTTATAGAAGATTCAGTTCAAATTAGAACAATCAGTGATGTTCCATTGGGTTCATATCTGTCTGGTGGAATTGACTCCACTATTATATTATGTGCCATGTCCAAAAATACAAATAAACCAGTAGAAACATTTACCGTTAAATTCAAAGAAAAAGATTTTGATGAATCCTTTTTTTCAGACCTTGCCGCTAAAAAATTTAAAGCTAAAAATACAATGATAACTTTAAGTGGTGAAGACTACTTGGAACATACAAAAGAGCTCATTCGTTTTAAAGATCAACCTTTGGGAATGCATAATGAAGTGGCCGTTTATTTAATGGCTAAAAAATTAAAGAAACACGTGACAGTTGTTCTTTCTGGTGAAGGAGCAGACGAGATTTTTGGAGGTTACGGGAGATTATTCAGAAGTCCATTTGATTTTTATAGAATTAAGATAATTGGGTTTTTTCCTAAAAAGTTAAGAAGTAAGCTTGTAAAGATTTTCGGCTTGGATGGAAAATTTCTAGACAAGAATTTATTTCAGCATTTCATGATGCAATACTCTTATTTTCCTATAGAAGAGAAAAATCAGCTTTATAGTGCTAGTATGAAACTTGTAGCGGATAATGATAAAGAAGTAATTCAATTATTTAGGGATAAGTTTACCGAGTCCAAGAATAGAAATTACTATGACAAAATCTTTTATGTTTTTGAGAAACTTCACCTACCTGGCTTGCTGCTTATGATGGATGCCACCTCTATGGCAACAGGTGTCGAAGTTCGTGTTCCGTTTACTGATTATAGATTAGTACAGGAATCCTTTAATATCCCAACCAGATACAAGCTAAAATGGCGTTCTCTAAAAGACATTTTCCTATCTTTATTAAAATCTTCAAGCGAGATAAGTGAAAATAACGATATAACAAAATTTATTCTTAAGGATATTTTCAAAAATGAAATTCCAAGCGAGATAATTAATAGAAAAAAGATGGTTTTTCCTGTGCCTTTAAACAGTTGGTTTAGGAAAGATTTTAGCAAATTTGTTAGAAAAGAGCTTCTCGCCAAAAATTCTAAAATAAAATTAGTATTTAATCAAGATAAGTTGAGAAAATGGATAGAGCATAATGAAAAAAATGAGAATGATGAAAGATATGGAAGAAAAATTTGGCTTATATTAAATTTAGAATATTGGCTTAGGGAGTATTTTTAATATATTGATTAAGAACGTTTTTATATATCCTTAAATTATCAATAAAATGATCCCATCATTAGTTTTGATTAAGGTATTGATCACCGTTAGTCTGGTCCTTTTAATTTCTTTTATAGCCGAAAGAGTTAGCCCAAGAGTTGCAGGCATAATCTCTGGATTTCCCCTGGGATCTGCTATTGTTTTATTTTTTTTAGGACTGCAGATAAGTCCAGATTTTGCTTCTGACAGTTCCGTTTATGACATGGCGGGAATTTTAGCATTTTTGTTTTTTGTATTTGTTTACTATAAAACCTCTGTTATGTTCAAAAAGTATTCTATATTAATCTCACCAATTTTAGCAAGTTTGGGATTCTTTTTTGTAGCCGTAATTTTACAGTTTTTAAAGTTTACCATTTACTATTCACTATTACTCTCTATTTTGTCAATTTTGCTGTTTATTTACTTATTCAAAGATATTGAAGACGTAAGGGTTAACAAGGTTATTTCGTTAGATTACAAAATTTTGTTTTCTAGAGCAATTTTTGCAACAATAGTAATAATAGTTATAACCGAAATAGCAAATTCTGTCGGATCAACGTGGTCTGGTTTATTATCTGCCTTTCCAAAAACTGTTTTCCCCATTTTATTAATAATGCATTTTAGTTACGGGATTAAACCGACAAACTCCATTATCAAAAATTTACCAAGGGGTTTGGGTTCATTAGTTGTATATGACCTATCTGTATTTGTCCTTTATCCTACTTATGGTATTTACATCGGAACTATTATTTCATTAATTCTAGCAATTATTTATTCTTCTTTTGCCCATATAGCCTCAAGACGACAACAATCTTTAAAAAACCCCCAGATGGTAAAACCTTATGAGCGACTGTATATTCTGTAACTTGGAAAAAATAAAAGAGGATATAATCTACGATGGTCGAAACTTTTTTGTTAAAGTAGGATTCAGTATAGTAACTCCCGGTCATGTGATGATTATCTCTAAATCTCACTATCCTTGCTTTGCTGCTATCCCAAATTATCTAGATAATGAATATGAAAATTTAACAAACGAGCTCAGCAGAAATATATCTAAGGTGTTTTTTGAACCCTTTCAACTAGAGTATGGTGTTTGGGGGCAAAGCGTAAATCATGCACACACGCATTTTATACCTCTTAAGGGTAAAGGATATGAAATTAAAGATATTATTGCTGAAATGCAGATTTCCGAAGGAATAAATGTTGAAGAGGTGGATGCAAATAAGCTAAAGGATATTTATATGAAAGAAGGCAGTTATGTATCTATTAAAACAAGAGATAAGTTATACATGTGTCATACTAAAGGACTTCCTCCAAAAACAGCTTTCCAAAATCCTGGCCTGAGTTATAATGCTTTTTTTACTTTGAAGAAAGGTGTTGAAGTGCCAAGTTGGCAAAACATGTTAGAGAAGCATAAAATTATTGATGAAAGTAATCGAATCATAACCAAACAAAAACTATTAAACTTATTCTAGTTGCAATCAGGCATTCTAATTAATGCTAGACCACAATAATTTTTAAAAACCCTTTGTGATATCAACTCCCATGACTTATTGTGTTTTTTGTGATGAAGAAAAAATGAAAAAAGATGTAATCCATACTCAAAAAAACTTCTTTGCTGCTGTTGGACTTAGCCTGGTGACTCCAGGACACGTAATGATTATTACACGGGGGCATTATGCCTGTTTTGGAGATCTTCCAGAAGGGCTGGATCAAGAGTATAGCGAATTTGAGAAAAAACTTCGTGATAAGATCTCTGAGAAATTTCATGAGCCGTTTCTTGTAGAGTACGCAGGAAAAAGAGTTCAAAGTGTTTATCATGGACACGCTCATTTTATACCTCTTAAGGGTAAAGGATATGAAATTAAAAGTATAGTCGAAGAAATGCCCTTTGCAGCAGGTATTTCTGTAGAAGAAGTGGATAGAAAGAGATTAAGAGAAATTTATAAACAAGAAGGGGAGTATATAGGTATAAAAGAAAACGGAAGATTATATGTTTGTCATATAAATGACATCGAAAATGTAACGACTAATCCCGGTCTTAACTACCCCGCATTTTTTTCTAAAAGAAAAGGTCTGGATATTTCTAAATGGCAGAATATGGGTGAAGAGCATATGAGAACGAGTGAAGAAATAAGGACACTAACCATAAGTACCCTGTCAAATATTTTGTAGCTCATTTAAAGCATTTCTTGTAACACAATAATTTTTAAAAACCTTTTGTGATATCAACTCCCATGGCTTATTGTGTTTTTTGTGATGAAGAAAAAATGAAGGGAGATATAGTCCCCACCGACAACTTTTTTTTAAAGGTTGGATTTTGTCTCATTGCTTCAGGTCATACAATGATTATTCCAAAGGTACATTATCCTTGCTTTGGCGCCACTCCAGATTTTTTAGACCGAGAATATGATGAATTAGAGAAGAAACTTTTTGATCAAATTTCAAGAGAATTCGCGGAACCATTTCAACTAGAGTATGGTGTTTGGGGTCAAAGTGTTTTCCATGCTCATACTCATTTTGTTCCATTAAAAAGTCCAGAATATGAAATTAAAAGTATAGTCGAAGAAATGCCCTTTGCAGCAGGTATTTCTGTAGAAGAAGTGGATAGAAAGAGATTAAGAGAAATTTATAGAAATGAAGGGGACTATGTTTCATTCAAAGAAAAAGGCAAATTATATGTTTGTCATACTAAAGGGATAGTCTATGATGAAAAAAATCAAAATCCCGGATTAAATTATCCCGCTTTCTTTAAGAAGAAAGGTCTAGAGTTTCCCGGATGGCAAAATATGTCTGAAGATTATAGAGTTGTCGATGAACAAAAAAGAAAAGAAACAAAAGAGAAGGTTCTTTTTCCCATTTCACAGAGATAAAAATTAATTTATTGCGGATCTGTTATCATAACACCGGCTTTTTCTATAGCATTTAGACTTCTTTCACTTGAATCATATCGGTTAACCAGCAGCGACTTTCTTTTCTTTTTATCTAATAGATCTGCTTCATAAAATTCTCTTGATAGTTTTTCAAATTCTTTGTCATTCTGTTCAGCACGGTTAATTTCAGCCCATCTTTTCTCTGGGAATGTAACATATAAAACGAAGGTTCTTCTTAATCCTTCAATTTCTCTCGCAGACATAACACCATTGTAAAATTGTTCAAGTGCACGATTATCCTCGGCTCTAACCCCCCGTTCTATAAGTCCCATCTCAATACATTTATGTCTTAATGGCGTTCCAGTATATGGTCTAAAAGCATTTACAATAATATTATCAGGATTTACATTTCTGTTGATTTTGATTGTATTGAATATGTCTTCGCGTGTTTCCATTGGCATGCCAATAATGTTGTTAGCGCTGATTAAAATATCTGTATCTCCAAATGCCTTGAAACCAGAAATTATTGTTGAGTCTGGCATCATTCTCTTCAAAAATTGAGATCGATAATGTTGATCTCCACTTTCTATGCCCATAGCACAGTTATGGCATCCAATTCTCTCAAGTTCTTTTGCATAAATTGCTGTTCTAGGGTTGCTTACTGTTTCAACCCGAGTAGAAATAAAAAACGGAATTCTTTCAGTTCCATCTTCCCTAACAAATCTTGGGTGTTTTTTAATAAAACTTCTTGGCAAGCTACCTGGAGGAAGACTTAATTTGTCATATTCATGAAAAAAAGTAGAAAGCCACTTATGTGACTTAGCTAAGAATGTCTCATCACCAAAAAACAAATAATTAACACCATGCTCTTCTATGGCCTTTCGTGCCTCGCCTATAAATTTTTGCGGAGATTTTTGTTTATGATGAGCGACTTCAATAGAATCAACATTTTTTAATAATTCATATTCCAATCCAGTCCCGTTTCCTCTAATTTTTTCTCTTAATTTTAGAGCTGCTTCATGATGTGCTTGCTGTTGAGGAATACAACAGAAAGTACATTCATATGGACATCCTCTTGCAGTTTCAACACAAATCGCCCTAAAGAACTCATCCCCCATAGGTTTTATGAATCTCTTATCCTCGTAAATTGTATAGTCTGGGGTTAAAAGTTTCTCCATATCAACATCCGGTCTTTGAAGACCAACTTTTTCACTTTCTAAGTAATCTCCGCTTCCAAAGTCCTCAATATCAACCTCTAATCCACCTCGGTAGAATTTATCCTTGTCGTTTCCTCCAACCCTCATTGCTATATTTGGGGTTCTGATTAAGCTTTCTGGAGGTTGGAAATTTCTTCTAACTTTCCCACCATTTCCATTATCATATCTCTGAATATCAAATAGCTTTGAAACGTCTCCAACTAAGGCAAACTTGTCAACCAATTCCCGAAATGCCAATTCTCCCTCCCCTTCACAGATCATATCAACATAAGGATCTTTCATAACTTGTTGAGGTGCAAAAGTGGGATACATTCCACCAACAATTATTGGTATTGGTAAATCTTTTACCCCCCCTATAAGCCTAGCTGTTTGATCATAAGTAATTTCTAATGCAGAAAACCCAATAATATCTGGTCTATATTCTTGTACAGCTCTTCTAAAATCTGCTTGAAGCTCCGGAGTATTCATTTTAATTCTAATGGCTGCCCGCTCCTTCATTTCATTAGGAGCTGTTCTCATTTGTAATGTTTTGGCTCTAAAAACGCTTCCAATTTCCTTTCCCTCATCAATAAACGTTGTATCATAAAGTCTAACATCATGTCCATGTGATTTTACATATGAGGACAATATTGATGGAGCTATAGAAACTAAGTTATCCATTCTATCATTCGCATAAACTAACATAACTTTGACCATTTTTCACCAATTTTGGGATCATCTAAAAAATTACTCAGACTATATAAATTTTGTGGAGTTTTAATATATTTTTACTCAGATCATCAATAATTTTACATCCCTAAATATTACAACTAAATTTAGAAAACCTAAAGACCTTTCTAGGCTAAAAGTCACAGTCTATTATTTAGGAATATTATTTTTTCTTTCCAAAGAGTTTTAAACTTACAAAATATCTTGATGTTATGTCTCAAGACTCTAGCGAACGAAAACTGAATAATTCTCTTAATCTTCTTGCTAAAACTTCTCTTATTGTTTTTATAGGTTTGTTCCTGTCAAAGATATTTACTTATGCTTACAGGATTATTGTTGCGAGATACTTTGGAGTTGAAGTTTACGGATTGTTCTCTTTGGCATTAATTGTTTTGGGTGTATTTATTGCCGTTCTTTCTCTTGGCTTTCCCGAGGGGATATTAAGATATATCCCTTTATTCAGGGGCAAAAATGAATACAAAAAGATAAATTACCTTTTTTGGTATTCTGCCACAGTATTATTTGTCCTGAGTATTATCTCAACAATTCTTATGTATTATCTTTCCGAGTATATCTCAATAAATATTTTTCATAATTCTGATTTAATTATCTTTTTGAAGATATTTGCTATACTTATTCCAATATATGTTTTTTCCACTTTCTTCTCCTTTATAATAAGAGCGTATGAAAAAATCCCTGCCTTTTCTTTCGCCATAAATATACTTCCGAATTTTGTTAAACTCGCCGCAATTTTAATATTGATTTATATTGGTTTTAATTCTAATGCAGTAATTTATTCTTACTTTCTTAGTATGTTTAGTATACTTGTTTTTTCCTTTTTGTTTTGTAAGTATAAACTTCCACAGATATTTAAAAAACAAAGGTTGAGCGAACGAACTAAGAGAAGTGTAAAGAAAGATTTTTTCTCTTATTCTTGGCCAATAATGTTTTTAAGCGTTATAGCCTCAGTATTTCACTGGTCCGATTCTTTCATCATTGGAATTTATACAAACGTAAGTGATGTTGGGCTTTATAATGCTGCAATTCCTCTTGTTCAGCTTTTAATGATTGTCCCAGAATTGTTCATGCAACTGTTTTTTCCGATGATTACTAGACAATTATCAAAAAAGAGAGATTATAATATAAAGGAATTGAGCAAACAGGTAGAAAAATGGATTTTTACTTTGAATCTCCCAATTTTCCTTATTCTTTTTCTTTTTCCAGGCGCAATTATTAATCTGTTATTTGGGAGTGCTTATCTTAATGCTACAACTTCTTTAAGAATTCTTTCAATTGGGGGATTTATTTTAAGTTTGTCAAGCCTTTCAACTAATCTAATTTCCACCATTGGTAAGTCAAAATTAATCTTATTTAATATAGCATCCACAGCCGCACTTAATATTATATTGGGTCTTATTTTGATTCCCAAATATGGTATAAATGGCGCCGCACTTGCAACTTCAATATCCTGGATTTTATTAAGCATTTTATTTTTTGTTGAAGTTAAAATGTTATTTGGTTTTGTTCATATAAGGCGAAAAATGGTTAGAATCTTACTCGCCTCCTTAATCCCCACAGGCCTAATATGGTATCTCCATGGAATTGTGCCAAAGACCACTTCAATTCTTATTTTGTCCGTCATTTTATTCTTTTTGTTTTATATTCTTCTGGTCTTTTTAGTAAGAGGTTTGGATAAAAACGACCTATCTGTATTAAAGAAAATCAAAGAGCGTTTTTACAAGAAAAAGTAAGTAGTAATGCAAAAATATTTGAGAGATATTTTATTTAACTTTTCCCAGTTTATAGTAAATGTCTCTACTCAGAAAATTAACAATAGTGAAATTATCGAAAGTTTTATAAAAGGGGCATTCTTCTTCTGAAGATGTTTGGAAAAAGAGACGAAGATCTTATGAGTAAAAAAGATCTGGATTTTTTGATGATTTACCCTAGTTCTGATTTTGAAAAGGAAAGGAAGAGGCGAGAGGGCGTTAAAGTCGAAGGTGATATTGTAAGACAGGTTTCCCCTAATATTGGGATTGCATACATGTTGGCCACTGCAAAGAAGGCTGGATTGAAGGTTGACTTTGTTGATATGGCTGCTTATGAAGTTACTCCGGAAGAAGTCACAAATTACGTTAGACAAACAAGGCCGAGTGTTGTTGGATTTTATGCGTTTACTACTCAAGTAAAGTCTGCTGCACTGGTTGCCGATAGAATTAAAGATCTTGATAATAATATTCTTATTGGTCTTGGCGGGCCTCACGCTACCGCAACTCCAGATGGAACTTTAAAAGAATTTCAGAGTTTTGATTTTACTGTACCTGGAGAAGGAGAAGATGTCATAGTAGATCTTTTTAGTAATTTAAAAAATTACGAAAGTGTTTTGGGTTTAAGGTCTAGGAGCGGTTTCTCCCCCGTTATAAAAACAATTAATTTAGATGAGCTTCCTTTTCCCGCCTGGGAAGAGTTTAATCATAGTCGGTATGGCGGCGCCGATCCTCATTTAACTAGTTTAGAATTGCCCATGAGTTCTAGTCGTGGCTGCCCGTTTAAATGTACTTTCTGTCATCAGGTCTTCGGTCATGATAGAAGGCACAGGTCTATAGATTCTCTAATGGAAGAAATGGAAAGAAACATTACTGATTTTGGAGCTGAGGCCACTTACTTTACTGATGAGACTTTTATAATCAATAAGAAATGGAGTGCTGAATTATTCCAGACTATGATTGATAGGGGAATAAGCGAGAAGATGAGATTTTCTGCCGCTGTAAGAGTTGATATAAACTCTCCAGAGTTGTTTAAATTGATGAAAGAGGCGGGATGTTACTATATTTTCTTTGGATTTGAAAATGCCGACGATGGAATGTTAAAAACGATGGATAAACGAACTAGGTCTCATCAAATGAAACAAGCTGTTAGATGGGCGCAAGACGCAGGTATAACAGTGACTGGAAGCTTTATTTTAGGTTTGCCTGGAGAGACCGAAGAAACTGCCTATAAGTCAATGCATTTGGGTAAGGAATTAGGACTATATTCTGTAACTTTTCCTATCGCTGTTCCTTTTCCGGGAACCAGATTAAGAAAACAGGCAGAGGCTGGAGAATATGGGTTAAAGATCTTATCTAATAATTGGGATGACTATGGAAAACAATACCCCGGAGTTATGGAAAGTGAAACTCTTAGTATTCACAGATTGCGAGAGCTCCAAAAAGAGGCTTATGAGCTCAATCCAAAACACAAGTTAGAGGATTATTTGCATCGTGATTTTATGCCTCCAGAAATGTTGGCAAGAGTTGAGGCGGCACACCAAAGGCAAGATCAGGTGCGAGATCAAATTGAGGCTGTAATTTAGTTTTCTTAGGTTATATAATAAGGGTAAATTATCTAAATTCTTTTAAATCAGGAGCTACATTATTCGTTAATGCGAGATCTACGAAAATTAAAGGAAGTTAACAAAGTCAAGGATTATTTTTCTTCAAAGAAATTATTGCTTGTCGTTTGGGCATCCGAAAATGATTATTATGCTCCAATGCAAGCCTGGCATGATCCGTTTTCAAAATACTTTTCCAATATTATCAGATTTGACACCCAAAAATCATTAATACAAAACGGTCAAAAAGAAACAAATAAGTTGTTTATAGACCTCTTAAAAAAGGAACAGCCAGATTATTTGTTTATTTACTTGGTTAGTGACCCATTTTATATGGACACACTAATTAATATTAAGAAAATATGCCCGAAAATAAAAATTATTTCTCTTTTTGGAGACGATGATCATCATTTTGAAAAATATTCTATTTTTTGTTCTTCTTTTATTGATTACATTCTAGGTGTTCAAACAAGTGCCTTTCCAAAGTATAAAAAATACGGGATTGACAATGTTTTTTTCACCTCGACAATTAATCCCGAAATTAATAAACCTCTTGAGGTTGAGAAAAAATATGATGTTGTATTCATAGGTACTCCGAGAAAGAAAGGGGGAAGGTACGAATATATAAAATATCTTACAGACAAGGGCGTCAAAATAAAACTTTTTGGCTACGGTTGGGGCGATTACCCCGAATTTAAAGATATTTATTTAGGGCCGTTACATAACAAAGACATTATAAGAGTTATTAATGAATCCAAAATTAATTTATGTTTCTCGAAGAATATATTCGGAACCCCCCATATTAAGGGTCGCGTTTTTGAAGTCGCTGCCTGCAATTCTTTTCAATTAGTTGAAAATTCTCCCCCCTTAAAAGGGCTTTTTAAAGAAGGTAAGGAAATGATATTTTTTGATAATAATGAAGACCTGTTAAGAAAAATAGATTACTATTTAAAAAACGAAAAAGAGGGGAAAAAGATTGCAAGTGCGGCTTATAAAAAGATTATCAATAAATATAATCTTAACAGTGAACTTGGTATTTTAATGGCAAAAATACGTAGGGATGAAATGAATAATCACAAATCTAAGTTCCCGCCGAAATTAAATAAAAAGATTGTGGAGATATCTAAAGAAGATTTTAACAATCCGATAGACATGTTAAATAATAAGATAAAAGATGCGGACTACATTTGTTTTAGGCATGGAAATTTCTTAAAGGCCGGTTACAAAAACTATATTCAAGCCTATTTTCTTGAAAAATTAGGAAAACCCATATGTTGCTGTGGTTATTACGCTCATTCTAGAGGCATAGGAAATTATCTTTTGTTTTATCCAGATATCGCTTACGATTCTTTGGGAAAAGAGAGATTTGCTAAATTTGTTAGCCTGAATCAATTAATGGTTACCAAAGATTATTTCTTAGAAAATATAAAGCGTTTTGAAAATTTCTTTAATGGGAGGAGAATAGATATTATCACCAAGGAGAATACCTCTTTTGCATCAATTCCTTTGGTAAGAATATTGGGTGTGAAAATTGATAGTTATGAAGATATGCTAAAAGCATTCAAAATAATTTTTATTCGTGATATAAGGCAAAGAGTTTATCAAAGGCGGTTATCATACTCTCCTTATATCTACCGATTTATCATAGAATCTCTATTTCTGGGCAAATTTTATCTTTTAAAATATTTAGTGAAGGAATCTTTCAGTAAGGACAAAATTTACGCATTGAAAAGAACCCTTGCTAAGAAGTAAGAATTTAGTTTCATATCACTTAAAAAGAGTTGAAGTATATGTTTGATTACAGATTAATTTATATAGAAATAACGTTGTGATGAAATATGAAAACTGGTGACGGCAATCCTGGACAATTGGAAGAAAGATTCGGCTGGATAAAATATGAACATGTGGGGATTTCTCATGAGGATCATAGGCGTGCTTTAACAGATCTTTTTAACGGAGATTTTGTTGCAAAACAAGGGAAAAAAGTAGAGGTTAAAATTGATTGTATAATGGGCAATCATTATCACCCATACAGACAATTCTTTTTTATGGATAAAGGTGAGGCAGACTATGCTTTTGTTAACGTTGACAAACCTGAAGAAAGAGTAGATATGCATCTCATTGCAGGAGATAAAGTGATAATAGATAAAAGAATCGCTCACCGGGCTTTAATGAAAGCTGGAAATGTGACAATTGAAGGAAACGAAGAGTCTTATACCTCTCCTGAGGTAGACGATTTAAAATATAAAATTGATTAAAATGACCAAATCACTTATTACCGGAATTACTGGGTTTGTTGGAAGCCATTTAGCCGATTATCTTATTGAAAAAGGCGAGGAAGTCCAAGGAATTTATAGGTGGCGAAGCAGAAATGACAGTATAAAACATATTAAAGACAAAATAACACTAATACCTTGCGATTTAACTGATTCGACTTCTGTTACAAGATGTTTAGAAGAAACAAGGCCAGATTATATTTTTCACTTGGCCGCTCAGAGCTATGTTACCGATTCTTTTACACAACCTAATGCAACAGTTCAAGCCAATATAGTAGGAACTTTAAATCTGTTAGAGGGAATTAGAGCACTTAAGAAAAAAGAAGGATACGACCCTGTTGTTCATGTTTGTTCAAGCAGCGAGGTTTACGGTCAAGTCAGACCTAATGAGGTTCCCATAAAAGAAACTAACCCATTTAGGCCGGCAAATCCGTATGCTGTAAGCAAAGTTGGAGAGGATATGTTTGCTCTTCAGTATTGGCTCTCATATGGAATAAAGACCATAAGAACAAGAATGTTTACACATACTGGTCCTAGAAGAATAATGGACTCGGCAGAGATTGCATTTGCTAAACAAATAATTAGAATTGAACGTGGAGAACAAAATCCAGTTGTTAAGGTTGGAAATTTAAAAAGTGTTAGAACCTTTGCCGATGTTAGGGATGCAGTAAAAGCCTATCATCTTTTAGTTAGAAAATGCACCCCTGGAGAAGCGTATAATATCGGAGGGAATACAACTATGGAAATAGGAGATATGCTTGATATGTTGATCAATCTCTCCCCAAAAAAAGACAGTATAAGGGTTGAAGTGGACGAAAAATTATTAAGGCCAAGTGATGTGACCTTGCAAATTCCAGATATAAGCAAATTTGTAAATGAAACAGGTTGGCAGCCAGAAATTCCATTTGAAAAAACTCTTGAAGATATTTTAAATTATCTAAGGAAAAATTGGTAACTCTGTAAATATTCTCAAAAGAGAGGAAATGAACACTGAATGAAAGCATTAATCTTGGCGGGCGGGCTTGGCACTAGGTTACGAGAACTATCTGGCGATTTGCCCAAACCAATGATTTCTGTTGCGGGCAAGCCTTTTATTGAGTATATAATATTAAATTTAAGAGATCAGGGAATAAAGGAGGTTGTGATTGCTGTTCACCACATGGCCGATAAAATAAAATCTTATTTTGGGAGCGGTAACAGGTGGGAAGTAGATATAACTTATTCTGAGGAGGAAGAGCCCTTAGGAACTGGAGGAGCAATAAAAAAGGCAGAGAAATATCTCGATGATACTTTTTTAGTATTGAACGGCGACTCCTATTGTAATTTTAATCTAAAGGATTTTGTTGAATTTCATAATTCTAAAAGAAGCAAGGCCACATTATTATTGACTAAAGTTTCGAGTGAAGAGGCAAAAAATTTTGGAAGTGTTATTTTAAATGAAAATAAAATTGTTGATTTTAGCGAAAAAAGTTCCCACAATGATGAAGTGTTAGTGAATTGTGGGGTTTATTTATTTGAGCCAACCATATTAGATTATATACCAAGTAATAAAAAGGTTTCAATAGAGGACGACATTTTCCCAGTTTTAGCAAACTCCGGCCTTTTATGTGGATATAGGAATGAAGGTTATTTTAGTGATATTGGTAGACCTGAAACTTACAAGAAATTTAAAAAGGACGTACTAGAAACTCTTTTCTTACCCATTGAAAGTCAAGTTAAAGAAGCAATGCAGAAAATAAAGAATAGTGGTCTGGATATTGTGTTTATTGTTGATTCTCAAAAAAGACTTTTAGGGGTTTTGACAAATAGCATAATTAATCGTTTTATTCTTAACGGGGGAAAAGTTGAAGATCTTGTTAGTGGAGCCATGGTTAATGATCCTCTTACAGCTAATATAAATGATTCTCAGGAAAAGATAACTCGTATTTTGGCTTCTGGGACAAATAAGCTGCCAATACTTGATGATTTGGGGAGGATCGTAGACGTTGAGTTTAGAATAGAGAAGATTAAAACTGAAGCATTTCCCGTTTTACGTGGTAGGGCGCCATTAAGGATAAGTTTTGCCGGTGGTGGGACTGACTTACCATATTTTTTTGAGAAGTATGGTGGCGTTGTCGTCAACTCAACTATCGATAAGTATTGCTACGCAACTATTGTAAAAAGAGCTGATAAAAAGATCATTATTGATTCAGATATAACTCCGGAAGCTGATGTTATCATTAACTCCATTAATGACATAAAATACGACGGAAAGTTTGACTTGATAAAATCTGTTATTAATCTTCTTAAACCAGATTTCGGATTTGAATTGTATTTGCATAACGATTTGCCTGGGGGGCGGGGATTAGGATCGTCTGCAAGCGCGGCAGTTTTGATTACTAAACTTATAAGCGATTTACAGAATAAACATTATAATGACTATAAAATTGCTGAATTGGCCCATAAGGCTGAAATTGACGAATTAAGGATAAAAGGGGGTTATCAAGACCAATATGTTGCTGTGACAGGAGGATTTAATTTTATGGAATTTAATCAAGATAAGACGCTAATTTATCCATTAAGATTAAAAGACGAAATAATAAATGAATTGAGCCACCATTTACTTTTATGTTACGTTGGTAAAAGTCATTTCTCGGGGGAGCAGCATAAAAGTCAGGAACGGTCATTTCTACAGAATGAAACTGAAGTAATAAACAGTCTAAATGAACTTAAAAAAATTACCTTTCAAATTAGAGATTGCTTGTTAACCGACAATATGGGGAGCATAGGCGACTTATTGCATAAATCATGGGAAAATAAAAAGAAAGTTTCTCAGGCAGCAACAAATCCATTTATAGATAAACTTTACGAAGCCGGTTTAGCCAATGGTTCGTCGGGGGGAAAGCTTTTGGGCTCTGGTGGAGGCGGGTACTTGTTATTTTTTTATTCTCCAAAAAAAAGAAACAGGTTAAAAACGTCTTTAGAGAAAGAAGGCGGCGAGATATTGGATTTTAATTTTGAATCTAAAGGAACTCAGATATGGAGGGTCAAAGAAAACAACTACTGAACAAATCTTGTTGTGCCAGCATATTCAAATTCTTCCATATAATCTCTAAAAGAATCCCTTACAGGAGTAACCATCCTTACTGCTGTAACCTCATCTGGTTTTGGGATTTCAACTCCAAAGTATTCTGATAAGATTGGCGGGGTTACTATGGCGGTCGAATATATTCCACCTTTAATTAAATCATTTATAGAAAAAATTCCCGCCGCTCCCTCACTCATTATTTTTTCCCCATTTAATATACTTATTCTAATTTTTTCAAAAATTTCTTGTGGAATATAAGATATAAAGACACTACAAATACCCCTACACGGAGTATGTTTTACTCCCCCCATTTTTGTTATTTCAAAAAAGAAATCGGCATATGGTTGGTTATGTTGTAAAGCCATGCGTATTTCTTTTATATTCTGCGCTTTCGTCCATATATTGCCCCGATTTGCTGGCGGATTCGCAAATTCTTCGTTTATCTCTCTTGTCAACACTTCCAAAGGAGATTTATCTTCTTTTGTAGGATTTCCACCCAATAAGTTAGCTGAGCCTATGTATATTTTACTATGATATCCTTCAGTATAAACCCCCATAAGTACCTCTCCAGTCTCTTTTCTCAAAGCAATTACCGATGAAGGATGATAGTCTAATTTAGTTTTTTCCATTAAATCGCCAACAAAAGTGGTTTTTTATAGGTTTATGTCGCGGAAAATCTATTTTGTTGGGACATATACTTATTAAATAGATAATTTATTGTTGACTCTTTCTTACTAACCTCATAACCTCTTCATGCATTTTTTGATTTGCAGCAACAATTGATTCATCTCCAAGTTCCCAATCTTTTCCATAAATTGTTGTTACCATATTTCCCACTTCTCTGTTCAATATGACGCCGGCAGCCATATCCCATGGTTCTAAACTTAATGCGACGTAAGCATGCATTTTTCCGCTTGCGACTAAAGCCAATGGGACAGAAGCACAACCAGAAGAAAGGGCGCATACTACTCCATCATTTCCATAAAAGTTTTTTACATATGGAACAATTGACTTTCTATTAAAAAATTTTGTCGCTTTCCCACCCTCTAATGCAATAATTGCGTGATTAAGCTCATCTTCCAGTGAAGAAGTAATTTTTTCACCATTACAAGAGGCCCCTTTGCCTTTCTCAGCAACATATAATTCTTTACGTTTAGGTGCATAAGTTACTCCAAGAATTGGAGTCTTGTTTCTAACTAGAGCAACACAAACTGTGAAGTGATCACTTATTCCATATGCATAGGGGATGGTGCCGTCCAGTGGGTCTATAACCCAATTATATTCTGATTTTTGTTCAATTGCATCTTGTTCTTCTGAATAAATATTATGTCTTGGGAAATTCTCTTTTATTCTCTCTCTTATTAATTTATCACTTTCATCATCAACCTGTGTTTTAAAATTTGTAGCTAATTTCCATTCCAGTTTTTGCATCTTTCCATAGTGCCTCATTAAAAGGTTTCCGGCTTCTTTCGCAACTGATACGGCAAATTCTCTATAATTCATTTTTCCCTTGGTTGAAAAGAGTATTTATTTATTTATATGCTGATAAATTTACATTTATTCATACAAAACCTTTTAAATTTCAATTTATAAAAGATCTTATGAAAAGTGTTGATGTTGCTGTTGCTATTATAACAAATGTAAAAAATGAGGTTTTACTACAAAAAAAAGATCAAGGATATATTTGGTTTCCCGGGAAATGGTGTTTGTTCGGAGGTAGGATTGAAGAAAATGAAAGCCAAGAACAAACTCTTTTAAGAGAGTTAAAGGAAGAATTAGGTGATGTTTTTCCTCTCAGAATTGATCAGCCGAAATATTTTGACACTAAACCCTATAGAGATGTTCATGGAAATAAAGAAAGAATTGGCCAGCAAAATATTTACTCTATTCAATTTCATGGAAGCATAAATGATTTAAGAATACATGAAGGTGCTGGATTCGCTTTTTTTAGTCGGTTTGAACTGGATACATTAGGTGTTGTCGATCACGATTTGAAAGCTATCAAGGACTTTTATGATAGGGTCTAATTAATTCGCTTCTTTTAAAAATTACGTGGGTGTAGATATATATTAAACTTTCATAATCTTTAAATAAAGATCTAAATTTCCACTGCTGATGTATCAAACTGATTTTTATGGAGGTAAAAGGGTGCTAGTAACGGGTGGAAATGGTTTGATTGGTTCACATACTATTGATGCTTTGGTAGAATTAAGGGCAAATGTCAGGGTGACATTTAATATTAATCCCCCTTCAAACAGGATTAATTGTGTGGATTACGTTCATGCCGATTTAACTAATCCAAGAGAATGCAAAAAAGCGGTTTCTGGAAGGGATTATGTTTTTAATTGCGCAGCGTCAAGCTATGGGGCCAAAATTATAAGAGATGATCCAAAAAAAGTTGTTACACCAAATGTTTTAATAAATACAAATATGCTAGATGCCTCCGCCGAGGCTGATGTGCAAAAATTTATGTTCATAAGCAGCACTATTGTTTACCCAAATTCGCAAAAAGTAATGGAGGAAGGGGATGTAACCGGAGAATTTTATGAAGGATATTATGGCGCAGCCTCAATGAAAGTGTTCGGTGAGGCATTAAGTCGTTTTTATCACAATAATTATGGTATAAAGGTTGCAATTATTCGTCCCTCTAATATTTATGGTCCAAGAGATAATTTCGACAGAGATCATTCCCATGTCTTGCCTGCTTTGATTAGAAGAGCTGTAGAAAAAGAAAATCCTTTTGAGGTCTGGGGTGATGGGACAAATGTTAGGGATTTTATTTATGTCACTGATTTTGTTAATTCTATGTTGGAAGTTATGGAAAAACATTGTGTTTGTGATCCAATAAATATAGGGTCGGGTAAGGGTGTTGCTTTAAAGGAAGTTATCCCAATAATTCTAAGTCTTTCAGGCCATAATCCAAGAGTTATTTATGATGAGTCTAAACCTAATGCAATACCCTTTAGATTAATAGATATCAATAAATCTCATAAAATTTTAAATACTCGTCCACAATTAACATTAGAAGAGGGTTTAAGAGAGACTATAAAATGGTACAAAAATGAAAGAGGAAATTAATGTTGACTATTTAAGGGGTTTTGAAAAAGAATTGATTGACAGATATATGAATGGTGAAATTCGCTCTCCAATTCATCTTTCTGGAGGTAATGAAGAACAGTTAGTTGGGGTATTTAAGGATATAAAGCCCGATGATTGGGTTTTTTCAACTTACAGAAGTCACTATCACGCATTGCTTAAGGGAGTTAACAGAGAGTGGCTTTTGAATTGGGTTTTGGAGAATAAAAGCATTCATCTGATGAATAAAGAGCATAAGATAGTTACCTCGGCAATTGTTGGGGGTACTCTATCCCAAGCGGTTGGTGCAGCTATGGCAATTAAGTTAAAGGGACTTGACAGGCATGTCTGGGCTATATGCGGAGATATGACTTCAGAGCTTGGAGTTTTCAATGACTGCGTCAAATATTCTAGAAGAAATTCACTTCCCATTACTTTTGTTGTTGAAGATAATGGATTAAGCACTGATACGCCAACACAAGATGCCTGGGGGAAGTTAGATGGTGGACCTAACGTTCTTAGATACCAATATGACCGAATTTATCCGCATTATGGATGCGGACAAAGAATTGATTTTAAAACATAAAATGACAACTTACAAAGAAGAGATAATAAACGCAATGAATAATCTCGCTAGTTATGATGATACAATTTTTATTGGACAATCTGTCAGATGGAAAGGAACAGGATTGTACTGGACTATAGAAGGAATTCCTGAGAGTAAAAGAATTGAGCTGCCAGTTTTTGAGGATGTTCAAATGGGAATGTCTATAGGTTTGTCTTTAGAGGGCTTTGTGCCGGTCTCCATATATCCAAGAATGGATTTTTTAGTTTTAGCTTATAATCAGCTTGTTAATCATTTAGACAAAATGGAAGAAATGTCTGATGGACAATTTAAGCCAAAAGTAATAATAAGAACTGCTATTGGTTCTGTGAAGCCCCTTTTTCCTGGTCCTCAACATATTCAGGATCACTGTTCAGCCTTGGAATTGATGTTAAAAAATGTTGATTTGTATAAATTGGGAAGAAAGGAAGACATAGTACCATCTTATGAAAAAGCTTACAGGAGCGATCGCTCAACCATTCTCGTTGAAATTCCAGATTTATATGACAGTTAACGAACTCTAAAATGAACTTCTCAAAAAAAAATGTTCTTGTAACGGGCGGTACCGGCTTAATTGGTAAACCTTTAGTAGAAAGATTACTAAGCAAAGATGCCGTTGTTAGGATTGTTTCTTTAGACGATGTTTCAAGAGCTCATCCTGAAGCGGAATTTTTAAAGCTTGATTTAACGAATTTTGAAAATTGCAAAAAAGCGGTTTTTGGAATGGATTATGTTTTTAATTTAGTAGGTGTGAAAAGTTCACCTAAGACAGACAATACAAAGCCGGCAAGTTATTTTGTTCCAACATTGATGTTTGATACAAATATGATGGAAGCTGCTAGGCGTGAGGGTGTAAAAGGATATTTATTCACAAGTACTGTGGGTGTTTATACTCCAGCAGAAATATTTCATGAAGATGACGTCTGGAAGACCTTTCCCTTAGAAAAGGGGAAATTTCAAGCATGGAGTAAAAGAATTGGGGAATTGCAGGCGGAAGCATATGCAATTGAATACGGCTGGAATAACATCTCAATTGTGCGTCCGACAAACGTTTACGGTCCTTATGATAATTTTGATTCGGAAAATTCTATGGTTGTACCTTCTTTAATAAAGCGTGTTACTGATGGAGAAAATCCCTTAATTGTTTGGGGAGATGGAAGTCAAGTTAGAGATTTTGTTTTTTCTGAGGATGTTGCCGATTGTATGATTGCGGTGGCTGAGAAAGGAATAATTAAACCAATAAATATCGGCTCAGGCAGAGGTTATTCAATAAGAGAATTAGTTGACACAATTTTGAAAAGTGCGGATGATAAACCTCAAGTTGTTTATGACACTTCAAAACCTTCTGGCGATAAAATTCGTATTATGGATATTTCGCGTGCAACATCTCTATTAGGCTGGCAACCTAAAACTTCTTTGGAGGAAGGAATAAAAAAAACAATGCGATGGTATGAATCAAATAAAGAAGTTGCGGGGAAAAGGTACGATGTTTTTAATAGATAATGATTAGACTTACATAAAGTATAAATAGCTCTTTATTTTTTCCAATAAAATGGTTGCCGTTAATGAAAGTGAAATAAAAGTTGGCCTAGTTCAGATTAATAATAGTTTTTCTGGCCAGAATTACCTTCCTTTAGCGGTAGGTTTCTTGCAGTCTTATGCTGAAACTCATTTATCTAATCCTGGGAGATATAAATTTTTATCATCAATTTATAAGAGAACTGCTGTTGATGCAGCTGTTGAACACTTATCAGATGCAGATATAGTTGGCTTCAGTAATTATGTCTGGAATTTTGAATTATCTAAAGCAATTGCTAGCAAATTAAAAGAAAAAAAACCAGAAACTTTAATTGTTTTTGGAGGTTGTCACATTCCTGAACCTAATATATTTCATCGACAATATATTCCCGGACAAGATGAAAAATTAGACTCCTATATTCAATCTGGGGGAAGGCCGGATTTTTTCACTAAGGGCGTAGTGATAAGTGGTGGGGGCACAGAGGAACAAACCCATTATAATTTTTATACTATAAAAGATAGAGGATTAACAAGATTTTTAAGGGGAAATCCTTATGTTGATTTAGCCTCAACTGGAGAAGGTGAAATTCCGTTTACTTCAATCTTGGAAAATTTTCCAGAAAGGAATTGGACAAGCGTTCCGGCTTTGCATTACATTGGGGAGAATGGGGAAGTGATCTCAACGTTTCCGACCCCAAGAATAGAAAATTTAAATGAAGTTCCTTCCCCTTATCTTACCGGAGTTTTTACAAATTTAATGCAAGAAAATTCAGAAGAAAATTGGATAGCTCTATTTGAAACAAATAGGGGGTGTCCTTTTGGATGCACATTTTGTGATTGGGGGACAAATTCTAAAAAAAGACTGGCTAACTATGATCTAGAAGGTAGGGTTTTCAAAGAAGTAGACTGGATTAGTCAAAATAAAGTTCAGTTTGTTTATTGTTGCGATGCTAACTTTGGAATGTTTGGAACTGAACACTATGGTTTTAGAGACTTGAAAATTGCCCAAAAATTTGCTGCGAATAAGAAAGAGCATGGTTTTCCCCACAGGTTCTCCGTACAAAACACCAAGAATTCCACAGAAGCAATTTATCAAATTCAGAAAACTTTGAATGATAGTGGCTTAGACAAGGGAGTTTTATTGGCATTTCAATCTTTAGATAACAAAACCCTAGAAGCAATTGTTAGATCTAACATAAGTCTTAAGACCTTTTTCTCATTACAAACAAGATTTACAGAAGAAGGAATAGCCACTTTCTCAGATATTATTTTAGGTCTACCTGAAGAAACTTATGAGACTTTTACTAAAGGCGTTTCAACTTTAATTGAGCATGGACAGCATAATAGAATTCAATTTAACAATCATTCAATCTTACCTAACGCACCTATTGCCGATCAAATCGAGAGATTTGGTTTAGATATTGTCGAGACAGATATAGTTAACATTCACGGTTCCAAGGATGAATGGTCTGATGGAATTTATGAAAGGCAGAAACTAGTCGTTGGCACAAAGAGTATGCCTAGGGAAGACTGGATTAGGGCTTATTGCTTTGGAAGAATGACAAATTTTTTACACTTCAATAAATTATTTCAGATGCCCAACATAATTGCAAATTCTAGATATGGGGTAAGTTATAAAAAGATTATTGATGCTTTTCTGGCTCAGAGATATGAGGATACCCCTATTCTAAGGGAGGCGAACGAACTTTTTGAGCAACATGCACGAAATATTCAAGGAGGTTCTCAAGAGTACATACACTCTCAAAAATGGCTTAATATATGGTGGCCTGCCGATGAATTAGCAATGATAAATATTGTTTCTGGTGGAAAGTTAGACCGATTCTATAATGAGGCTGAGAGAACTTTGGGACAATTATTGATAGAAAGTGGGGCAAAAGATCATGAATCAATAATGAGGGAAGCGATAGAATTTAATCGAGAACTTATTAAAAAACCGTTTAAAAATTCTAATAAAGTAGTTAAATTTAGTCATAATGTTTTGGAGATTTATAGAGCAGGAATGGTAAGAAAATCAATACCGGTAATCAAAAGCGATTTTTCTTATGAAATTGACAGAACTTCAGATAATTGGAGCTCATGGGAAGATTGGGCGAGAAGGGTAATATGGTGGGGGAATAAAAAAGGAGATTATATCTATTCTTGCACTCCTATTGAAGAGAAAGTAGCTGTGGTTGTTTAGTTAGCTTAGCTTTCAAGTTCTCTTTTTTTCATTACACAGTATCTTAAGCTATTATGCCTCTTCCCCCCCCAATTGTTGGCTACTATATCAACTATCTTTCCATTATTTTTCCCTATAAACGAGATAACCTTCGCTTTTTTTATAGGATACATATTAACTGTGAAGCCCCACTTTCTCTTCTTGTATAAATTTATTATTGTCTCAGGTAAAATCTTAAGTAAATTATCTTTTATTAAGAAAATGAGCTTATTTTCGCCCTCTTTTTTTACCCTCTGTGATGGGAGTTGAAATATTATAATTCCTCTTGGTTTTAGCACTCTTAAAAATTCTTTGACATAGTTTAAAGAGTATTTTCTTGGTATGTGTTGCAGTGTTATATTGGAGTATATAAAATCAAAAAAGTTATCTGGAAAAATTCTCAAGTCTGGAGCAGAATTAGCATGATACATACATTTCTTATCATACTTATTGTGTTGTTTAGCCAGAGAAATCATGTTTTCAGAAATATCTACTCCATGAACCTCCTTAAAATGGTGTGTGAGAGCCCGGCTTAATCTTCCTATACCACATCCAAAATCTAAAGCTCTTATTTTGCCGACACTCAGACCTAATTTATCTAAATATGAAATAATCTCCTTGATTTCGTTTTCTCCAGTCTCAAAGAATTCATTTAAATCTTTTTTATTTCCAGCCAATATAATCTCCAAAGGATCTTTCTTTGCAGCTTTTTCATAATTTTGTTTCAATTCTTTTAGGTTCATTTTAATATATCTTCTTATTTGTTTTTACAACCTCACTAACTATTTTATCTAAAACCGGCTCAATTTTCTTCCAGTCAAATTGGATTGTATACTTGTAAGCCTCTTCCCCCATTTTTTTTGCAAGAGATTTATTGTTTGCCAGTAAATCTATTTTTCCAGCTATTTTTTGTGGTGTAACCTTAGTTATTAAAAATCCGGTTTTGCCCTCTATAATTGTCTCCCTCAAACCCCCTTCGTTAACTCCAATCGTAGCTTTTCCCGAAGCCCCCGCCTCAATAGGTGCCATTCCCCAATCTTCTCTTAGTGGCGTGTAAGCAACTGCAAGGCAGTTGGAGTATAATTCAACGAGTTTTTTTTGGTCAACGAATCCTATAAACCTTACATTCGGCCTTTTTTCACACATTTTCTTTATTTTAAGTTCATCTTCTCCACCACTACCAACCACATATAATCTAATGGATTTATTTTTTACAAAATCCATTGATCTTACAACCAAATCTACACGCTTGGCACTTGTAAATCTGGATACCACTAAGATATAATCTTCATATCTTCCTTTTTTGAAATCATAGAAATTAATTCCCGTGTAAAATGGTTCCGAGTCTCTGTGATAATATTTTTTTACCCTTCTTCCAGTATTCAAACTATTTGTTATTATCTTAGTCGTCTTTTGTGCCGCCAGGTAGTCTAAATGTTTAAGCAATAGCAGTTTTATCCACGCTTTTATTTTTCCCTTGTAATCTGAGTGTTTCAGCGTATAATTTCTTAGATCATAAAAAACTCTTGTCGGGGAGTGGCACATAGTTATACACGGTATTCTTTTTGAATTAATTATGCTTCCTAGGTTTGCAGGAAAGCCTCCGAGTATAATCATGTCATAATTGTCTACTTTATTAAATAAAAATACGAATGGTGCAAGAAAAAAGCTTCTAGGTCCTATTATCCTGATTTTTGACTTATTATAGTTAAGATGCTTTGGAGGTTGTCGTTGAGTGAATATATCGACTTCATGTTTACCAGACAAATATGAAGCAATTTTCTCTATGGATCTCATTCCCCCACCAACCCACATTCTTGCCGGTTCAAATATAGCGATTTTTAATCTTCTTGCCATTGTTAAAATTTCATTAGTTCACTTCTTCCAGAATAAATATTTTTCGTTTCACCCGGGTCTTCCCCTAAATCATACTCTTCTATCTTGTCATGATGTTCTGCTTTACATAAATTGCATCTATTTTCTGATGCGATAATAAGCTTTCTCTTTTTTGTTCTAATAGCTCTAACCTTGGGAGCCAAACCGTCGACTAAGAATACCTTGTCTCTTATGGGGAGGTCGTTTTTTATTAACTGAAGAAGTGATTTTCCCTCAAGTTTAACTTTTTCTTCAAATTCCTCAATAATGGTTGGTGCAATATCAGGTGTTTGAGCAAATTCATGAATTTCTTTTCCCTTAAATTCTGATTTGGGCATTTTTATGATTAACGGAACATGAACAGATTCGTCAAAAAGACTATCATGGCTGAAATATACACCATGCTCGTCTAAGCAGTCTCCGTGATCAGAAAGAATAATGAACAAGGTCTCTTCCCAGTTTTTATTTCTAACTAAAAATCTTTTTAATCTTCCTATTTCCTCGTCTACACTCTTTATGGCAAGATCGTATTTGTTCTTCATATCTTTTACCGAGTTCAGCTCAATATCAACAATTCTTTTTTTAAAATACTCCCTTTGAGAATCAGTTCGCATTTTTTCTAAAACCTCTTTAATATCGTTCTCTCCGGAAGGTTCAGGGTTTGGAACGTTGGGATAAGGAAAATGTGTTTCTTCAAAGTGCATGAAAAGGAAAAAAGGTTTCTGCAAGTTTTCTGCCTCTTTAATTTTATCGATTGCTAAATCGACCATTTGTTTGGCGGAAGGGAATAATTTCTCGTTTTTTTCCTTAACCATATCTTTGCCGATCTTATATGCCCAGCTGGGCAGATTAAGAAGTATTTTTTTCACTTTTTCATTTTTTGTAAATCTCTTATAAAACGCCTCTTTTTTCTCACCGTAATAATCAAAACCCTCTTTAAACCATAGACCTATCCAATCAATACCAATTGTGTAGTATCCTCTATCTTTCAAATATCTTGGCAGCCAAAATTTAGGTTGTTCCTCACTTAAAAACTTCTCATATTCTTCAGGAGAGGCATAGGGGGCCTGATGCATTATACCGTGTGTTTTTGGATAACTTCCCGCGAATAAACTTGTTATAGTGGGAAAAGTGGAGTTAGTAACCGAAAAGAAATTTCTAAACAAGACGGATTCCTTAGCGATCTCTTTAATATTTTTGTCTGTTTCTTTATTATATCCAAAAAGACTAAGATTCTTGGTCCTTAAGGCATCTATAATTATTATCACGACATTTTTCATTACTCTTTTATAATGTTTGAACTTTTAAACTTTCATATACTTTAGAGTAACATTTAATAATAAGATTAATTGTATATAATTATAAAAGGTTGAAATTAAATAGACTTAAATAACAAAAATTTTGACATGAAAAAGTCCTTTGTTGTTTCTGTGCGGGGGCACAGAGTTAGGACTTTAGTATGATCAAAATTAAATAGACCTAAATAACAAAAATTTTGACATGAAAAAAGCCAAGAAAAAAGAGAGTAAGGTGAAATATGGCACAATTTCTTTGCCAATGCCGCTAATAGAAAAAATACAAAGAAGAATAAAAGGAACGGGTATGCCTTCAGTATCAGCTTATGTTTCATTTGTATTAAGGCAGGTTTTATCTTCTCCCGAGTCTAGCGATAAAAATGGAATCTTAAGTAGGGAAGAAGAATTAGATTTATCAAAGAGATTAAAAGCTCTTGGATACTAAATTCAATTATTTTTATTAGTACTTCATTAATAGTAATAATTATCTTTCAAAACCTTTAAATACTTTAATTATCCATAATTATACATAATTGTCAAAGAGGAGACAAAAATTTAGAGGATGGTTGAAACATTTACAAAAGAGAGGACAAAAATCTGCGAGGATTTAATGCTCCCAGAGATTAGAGCTTTACTAGATCTTCCTTTAGAGCAGAAAATCATTAGGTCTAGAGAAGTTATAAAAGAAGCTCTTGAAAGATATTCTAAAATAGGGATGGGTTTTAGCGGAGGAACTGACAGTTTAGTCTTATTACATCTTACTTTACCTCTAAAATCAGATATACCTTGCGTTTTTGTTGATACTCAACACGAGTTTCCTGAGACTTATGAGTTTGTAAATAAGGTTATAATAGAATGGGACGTGAAAGACTATCAAAAAGTCAGGGCACATAGAGTTCGTACTCAAGAATTTACAGACAAATTCGGATATAAAACCCCGGAATTTACTGTGGCTTACGATGGCTACCATAAAATAGCCCCTATGATGAAAGCGATAACTGAAAGGGGATTCAATGCATTTATTGTCGGTTTAAGAGGTGTAGAGCATGAAGAGAGAGCAAAGGAAGTATTTTTCTCACCGCGACAAAATCCAAGTCATATGAGGGTTCATCCCCTGTTATTCTGGAGACAATCAGATATTCTAGATTATGTTAAAAAGTTTAACATTGACTGCAATCCACTTTACGCAAAAGGTTACACCTCCTTAGGATGTACTATCTTTTCTGAGAAGAATACCGATCCTAACGCTCATGAGAGGGCTGGTAGGGGTGTTGTAAGAGAAGAAGTAATGGCTAAATTAAGAGCGCTAGGATATACTTAAGAGAATTTTAATTGACTTATGGAACTTTCTCAAATACTTGGCTGGTTAGCAACGAGTTTATTCTCTCTTATGTTAGTCCCACAAGTGATTAAAACTATCAAAACCAGAAATACTGAAGGTGTTAGCTTATCCCTCTTCATAATATTTTTGACTGCCAATGTTATAGCCTTAATTTATGCTATAATGATCGGACAGTTTCCATTAATGTTTAAGTATTCTTTAGCCATAATGACCACCTCATTTTATATCACATTGTATACTGTATACTCAAGGAAAATTAAAAGAAAGCATCTTAATAATTACAATTATTAGGCTAAAAAGCTCTTTATTGTAAAAGATCTAAAATTTATTTCAAATATTTCTGCAATTCAGAATATAATTTGTCAGCTACAAGTTCATTACCTTTTTCATTCCAATGTCCGTCAACCGGAATATATATGTTTGAATCGTTAGATGTTAGTACAATTGAAGGGATATCAAGTTCTTTGGCAATTTTCTCCACATCTTTTTGTGTTTGTCTTGGGTCTGGATCATAGCTTAAGTTATAAATTTCCTTTAGTTTTTCGGGCGAGTTTAAATTCTGCCTAAACGGACCTATAAATACTATTATTGTTGAGTTGGTTTTATTCTGCATCATTTCAACAACAGCCTTATAACCATCATAAGACTCTTTGTATATCTCCGAATTTTTATCTCTGAAATATAAAGGCACGCTTCCACTTCCAAGCCTGTTTGCCCAATACTTATCAATAACACCAGACAAAACTTGTCTAGATTTAGTATAGAACAGGCTGTATGATCTAAAATTAAAAAGTAAGAAAAGATGTATGCTTCTTGCACTAAATTTTTCTCGGTAAGATACTAAAAGACCTTTTTCATTGGCGGTTGTTGTGTAGTCTTTGTCAACTATCGTTTTACCATTTTCTATAGAAAGTTGATGAGTTCTCCAATCATTAGGAGTATATTGAATAATTACTATATCCGGATCATATTTAATACCCTCGTCTATGAACCTTACATATTCATTGTTTATTCCATATCCCGGAATACCCAAATTTATTACTTCCACTTTTTGATTTGACTGCGAAAATTTATTTCTCAACATTTCAGCATAACTGTCATTTAAATCTACCCCATTTCCAAAAGTAATAGAATCCCCGAGGAGTATTATTCTTTTAGTTCCTGGAGGCTTTTCATAACTATACTCTCTATTGTCTCTTAACCCTTGGCTGTTTGACTCAAGAAAGTAGCTTCTGCCGTATACTGATTGTACTCCAGAATAATTTGGGGCGAGTTTGTAGCCGAAGCTGTCATCACTTATAAAAACCCATTTTTGAAAACCATACACTGGATAGCCAAATAATCTTAATGCAATCTCTATTAAAATTAAGATAATTACTATAGAGATTATAAGTAAAAGCAAGTTTTGCTTTAGCTCTTTCCTTTTCACTTTTTTTTCTATTTGAATAAATCTCTCTTCCATAACCCTTTTAATTATTTTATTCTTATCTTTAACTAGATATTTATTTATAAATAACTGTCTTTTTATCTTTTTATGAAGAATCACAAGCAACCCAAGAAACTAAAAATAGCCCATATAAGTATGTTTTACCTCCCAACTTTCGGGGGTGTGGAACAGGTTATTTATGAGCTAGCGCAAAGGCAAATAAATGAAGGCCACGAAGTCCATGTTTTCTGTTGTGATTCAGATAAGAATAAGCGTATAAAACCTTTAGACGAGACTCTTGAGGGCGTTAGAGTCCATAGAGTTCCTTATTTGTTGAGACTTTCCCTAAATACGCACATATGGCCCGGCCTGTTTTCACGATTTAAAGAAATAAATGAAAATATAGGCGGTTTTGACATAATTCATACCCATGTTTCGGGGCATGCTTATGTTTTACAGGCAGGAATAATAGCTAAGGCCAAAAATATTAGACATATACACACAACTCACTGCCCCTGGACTGGAACAGAATTTAGACCACCCATATTAAGGCCTTTCATATTTCTGAATGATTTATTTTTTAATAAGCTCTCTTATACATTTATTGATAAAATTATTGCTATCACACCTTGGGAATTAGATAAAATAAAAAGTTACGTTCCTGATAACAAACAAAACCAGGAAAAAATAAAAGTTATTCCCAATGGTGTGGACAAAATCTTTTTCAGTAAAGTAAAAAATAATGGGTTCAAAGAGAAAAATAAAATTTCTGAAAAAAACCTTGTTTTATTCTTTGGAAGACTAAATCCAACAAAAGGTCCAGAAAAGCTCGCTGAAGCAGCTGTAAATTTAACTAAGTCGGGAAAAGCTAAGGAGAATGATATAGCCTTTGTGTTTGTCGGCCCGGACGAAGGCAAAGCAGAGGAAGTTAAGAGTATAATAAAAGGCTACAAGAATATTCATTATATTGGAGCATTAAAAGGCAGAGATAAAGTTGCAGAGATGTATCAGGCTTCTAATGTCTATGTTCTACCTTCTTACAGAGAGGGGCTTCCTTTGACTTTATTTGAAGCCATGGCAAGCGGATTGCCAATTATTGCTTCTCCTGTAAATGGAATTCCCTATGAAATGAAAAAAGATGAAAACGGACTTTTTTGTGAATATGGAGATATAAAATGCCTTGAGGCAAGTATAATAAAACTAATAAGCAACAAAAAGCTTTCAAGTACCGTTTCTAAGAACAACAAAAAGAAAGCAAAAAATTATGATTGGGATTTAATATACAAAAAATATATGGGCGAGTATTTTAAATTATTATCTAAAACTAAAAAATGAAAACTTTGATTGTAAAATTGGGGGCTTCGGGCGACATAGTCAGAACAACCGTACTTCTTAATGAGCTAAAAGGCGATATTTATTGGCTTACGTCCAATTACAATACTGACTTATTAAAATCTAAAAAAATAAAGAAATTTTTTGTTTTTGAAAATGCAAGTGATTTAGAGGAATTAGGGGATATGGAATTTGATTTATTATTAAGTTTGGATGAGGAGAAGACGACTCTGGAATTTTTAAGAAATATAAAGGCAAAAAAGCTAATTGGACATTTCCTTGATGAAGAAGGGAAGGTTGATTACACTACCGAATGTGATTATTGGCTTGACATGTCTATGGTGAGCAAAAAATATCTCCAAGATGAAGCAAACAGACTAAAATTTTTGAATAACAAATCAATTCCAGAAATTATTACCGAGTTGGTATTTGGTGAGGGTTCTTGGAAAGGACAAGAATATGACTTAGGGCTCAATCCTAAACCCCTTGAAGAGGTTAAAGGAGTCGTTGGGCTTATTGATGTTACTGAAGGGAAATGGCCAAACAAGTATTGGAGTGGTTACAAAGAGCTAAAACTAATGCTTGAACAAGAAGGATATAAGGTAATTTCTTTAAGATTAAGACCCACATTAGGCGAACATATAGATGATATAAATAACTGCGAATTAATAGTCTGCGGAGATACTTTAGGAATGCACCTCGCTTTGGCTCTAAGAAAAAAAGTCGTGGCTATATTCAATTGCACCCCACCTAATGAAATTTACAGTTATGGACTAATGAAAAAAATGGTAAGCCCTTTGCTTAGTGAGTATTTCTTAAAAAGAACAAATGATGAAGAAGCTCAAACTTCTGTTTCTGTTAAAGAAGTTTACAAGGCTGTGAAGGAGCTTTTAGATGAAAATAATAAGAATTATAGTAAAGTAGAGGAAAATAATAAAAACAATTTCTAATAAAATCAAATAATAACAATACCAATCCCAACGGTTCAATAAAATCGGCGGTTAAAAATCAACCTCCATAAAGTTTAAGAATATCTCTTTTATTCCGATTTTATGATATCTATAACCATTACCGCATTTAAAGAGCCAAAAACAATAAAAAAGGCCATTGAATCCTTGCTAGATCAGGATTTGAACGAAAAATATGAAATAATAGTTTCCGCTCCGGACGAAGAAACTTTGGCTGTTGCAAGGCAGTATGCTAATGAGCATAAGAATGTCAGCGTGTTTAAAGACCCTGGAAAGGGAAAAATGCTTGCATTACATATGCTCTTTGAAAAACTTAAAGGCGATATCTTAGTTTTTACAGATGGAGATGTCTATGTAAGGCCTAACGCTCTAAAATATTTATTAGCACCCTTTAAAGATCCCAAAGTCGGATGTGTATCTGGTCGTCCGATCTCATTAAATTCTAAAAAAACAATGCTCGGATATTGGTCTCACCTTTTATGTGATGCTGGAGCACACGGAGCTAGACTTAAAAGATTTAAGAAAGGGCAATTTTTGGAGTGTTCGGGATATTTATGGGCTTTTAGAAATGGTATTGTGAAAAAATTCCCTATGGATCTTCCAGAAGATTCGACAGTTCCCTTGCTATTCAGGGAAAAAGGATATAAAATTGCTTACGCACCAAAAGCAATTGTTTACGTTAAATACCCCACAAATTTCCATGATTTTATAGATCAGAAAAAAAGAACAACAAAAGCTCATGTTCAGACAGGAAATTATGTAAATGTTAAGAAACTTCCAAAAACAAAATCTTTTAAAAATGAAGCTCTTGAAAGCTATAGGGCTTTTTTCTATCCAAGAAATTTTAAGGAAGTTATATGGACTTTGCTTTTATTTCCTGCTAAACTTTACGTTTATTTGTTAGTTTATTATCAAGTCAAAGTAGTCAAAAAATACCACAAAGACGGCTGGAAAGCTACAAAGAGTACGAAAACTTTATCTTAAGTTGTTTTCTATTGTATAAATCTTTATATATTGCCTTTATCAAGAAGCTAATATGAATATTTTAATTACGGGCTCAGAAGGAGTAATAGGTAAAGTAATTAAAGAAGATTTATCAAAAGACCATAACCTAACTCTTTTAGATCAGGAAAAAAGTGACGATCTTAGGACAGTTCAAGCAGACATCTGTGATTTGCATGAGATTTTACCGCATTTTAAAGGAATAGAAACCATCATACATTTAGCTGCAGATGTTAGAAATTATATCAATTGGGTTAGTCTGGTTAATCCAAATTTAACCGGAACAAGAAATGTTTACGAGGCTGCGAGTCAACATGGTATAGGGCGGGTAATTTATGCTAGTTCTCTGAATGTTTATCCATGGAGTGAAATTTTTAGGGCAGGCAATCAAATAACCAGTGATACTTCAACATCCTCTTCAAACGACTATGGATTATTAAAAATTCTTTCTGAAGAAGTAGGCAGAGATTATTATAGGAAATATGGAATTGCTGTTGTAAATCTTAGATTAGGCTCGGTGAATGTAGATGATATGCCTTGTGGATATGCTAATGAAAAAGCCAAGGAGGTAGATTTTTCCCATTGGCTTAGCAAAAGAGATGTTGCAGGAATTGTAAAAGCAAGTTTGAATTATAAAAGGTTTGTTTCAATTCCTTGTTGTTCTGCAAATCTGCCTTGTTTGGTTGACCTATCCTATCTAAAATCTGAGTTAGGTTACGTTCCTCAAGATTCATCTGAGAAATTTACAGGAAATGGGGGTTAAATGGAAGCATTAATAACTAATTTCAATCATGGAAATGGACCTTATATTAAAACAATAACATTATGCATTGCAGTTAATGAAGAATTAAAAAAGAGAGGGCATTCTCCTTTGCCGATAATAGTCCCCCATATTTATGGCGATTTACAGAAAAAGATTTTAAGTGAAGAGTTTGCAGATATTTTAAAAGATAATCCTGAGGCTTTATTGCTTGACGATTTTTCTGGAGAATTGCTCGAAAGTCTGTTGTTTAAAACAGGACATTATCAAAGAAATTTAGAGTTACTTCTTGAAAATCAGCCTAAACAAGAAGTGAGATTGAGGGATTATTTACAAGGAACTTTGACAGTCAAAACTCTTTCAGGCAAGGAGATTAAGATTCCTGGAGAAGGAATTCAATTTGAAATAGCCAACAACCCAAAGTTTGCTACCGGTTATAGAAAATCATTTATGACAACTGAAGGTTTTTTTTCACAGGTTTTATATGAAACCGCCGAGGAATCGGCTTTAGGTTTTGATCCAAAAGTATTACAAGAGGTTAGATATAAGATTGCGAATAAAATTGAAGAAGATAAGTCTTTACATTTAATGTCAGAACCTTCCATATTTTCTTATAATATTAGTAGAAAAAGGTGGAGAAATGAGATTTTTACACCTCCTTTTACTCACCTTCCTGAGAAAAATTCAGAGGATGTTGAAGAAGGTATGTATGTTATGATTTCAGGTATAGCGGGTTTGCGGCCTCTATTCGATCAGGCCAGAGATTTTGGAATGAAACTTTACTGTCCTTCATCTGTCAAAGATTTAAATGGCGCTGATAATACTAGACATCCCTCATTTGTTACAAATCCTAATATAAGATATCAATTTGCAAGAACCGGATGGAGTACGGTGTGGTGGTCTCATATGAGCGAGACACCTTTGATAACTTTACCTTATCAACATGGTGATGATCCAGAGATATTTTTTAATGAAAAAACTGTAACAAGATTAGGTATAGCGACCTTGTATGACCCTGGAAAAGACAACCCTAAAGAAGTCTTGGAAAGAGCAGATTTACTCTCCCCTCATATTAAGGGAGTTAATGAACGGCTTCTTTCAGTCTACGGAACAATAGATGGAATAAATTATATGGCAAAAGTTATAGCTGATTCGCTGGAAGGTAAAAGTTTGGATTCTTATAAGTTAGTTGAACCTGCGTTTAACGAATAATTCAATGCCTTTAACAAGATATTTAAGAATATTATCTATAGAATAAGATGGATAAAATTGCAATTGACATAGCTTTATTACCTTCAATTGAAGTAATTGAAAAATCAATTGAGATCAATAAGATACTTAAGGGTAAAAACAACAGAGAAATTATTTTAAGTAAAGAGGACTGTCTGCCCCATATTTCTTTGGCTATGGGGTGTATTTCTAAGGAAGATATACCTAAGATAAAAGAAGAATTAATGAATATTACTTGTAAATTTAAGGCTCTTAAATTAAAAATTCCTTTTATTTATTCAAATGAGTGGCAAAATGGGAATCTTGGAACAAGTATGGAAGTAAAGAGCACTGCAAACTTACAAAGATTGCATTTGGAAATAATGAATGCCATTTCTAAAATATCTAAATTTGACCCAATTAAAGAAATGTTTTTTAATCCTGATGAAATTAATGATATGACTTTAGATTGGACAAAGAGGTATTCTGAAACTTCTGCCTTTGGAAAATTTCACCCCCATATAACTCTTGGAATAGGGGAAGCAGAGCCCTTAGATAAAGAAATTAATTTTATATCCTCCAAGGTTGCAATCTGCCAACTTGGAAATAATTGTACTTGTAGAAAGGTTATTTACACTCTTGATTTAGGCGGCTAAAGATTTTTGAATAGAGTACCTTATTTCTTCTCTGTAGTAAATATCAATTATATTATCTCTAGGTAAACTGAGTGAATCAAAATATCTTCTTTGTTCTACAGGATCTTCATTAAATAAAGCAATAAATTCTCTTTCTTCTTTGCTTAGTCTTCCTGTAGCCATTTCCAGATATCTTAATTGAGTATTTCTATCTGTTTTTAGATGAAATATCTTACACAAAAAGAATAAGGAAGTACTTGTATCGATTTCTCTAAACGTTAAGTTTTTATTTAAAATTTTTGCAGAATCTAAAGGGATAACAATTTTTCTGTCTTCATCATAAAAAAAGTTGTCTGCGTAAGGATCAGAATGTAGTATTTCAAGATCATCTTTTTTTTGTGCTGTATCTCTAAGTTTATGAAAACAATCCAACATAGAGGAGAAAGCCCGCTCATTCAATCTACCCTCTAAATCCCTGACAAGGGAATGCCCTTTTATATACTTAAAACAAATGGTATACTCTCCATCATAATAAATAACTTCAGGTCCCATAATCCCTGACTCCTGCCATTTTTGAGTTGAACGAACCTCCCTAGCAACTTTGTCTTTTAAATCAACATTTACATCAATATATCTGGTCGCAGGTAGGCTATAAACCATTGAATTAAATAATTCTGAATCTTTTATCTCAAAGTCTTTTGCAGCATCTTTAGTTTTATCTCTAGGAAAATATTTTTTGACAAATATTCTTCCCGAAGGGGTCTCAATTATGCAATGTTCGGCGGCAGAAAATGTTTTGTGTAGCTTTCCTTTATGGGCCTTTTTTATTTCTTCTTCAATTTGGTTGATATCAATTATCATTATTCTTTTAACTTTTGCTGAACATAATCGAACAGACTTTTACTTCTAGCAAAAACAACATTTTCTTTCACACCTCTAAAATCTACTGTGTATGAAACCTCTTTTCCAGAAGCATATCTAGCATAGCCTCCGGCAGCTTCGAGAATAGCTTGAGGTGCACAAATATCCCAAGAATTGAATTTTAATGAGACAGGAACATGAATGTCTACCGTACCTTCAGCAACTTTCATTATTTTCAACCCTGTTGAACCAAATTTTAGCCTCTCTTCTATACTTAATCTTTTTAACATTTCATCTACCTTTTCCGCGTCTTTTTCTACCGGGCTTACTGCAGCAATAAGCTTTCTATCTAATGGCTGGGAGATATTTAGCTGAACTTTTTGACCTTTGAAATCTTTGTATGCACCACTTCCTTTTGAGCCAATATATAACTCCTTTGTTATTGGGTTATATACTATGCCTAAAACAGGCTTTTCATTTTCAACTAGACCTATATGAATTGCAAATTCTGGAGTCCCATCTATAAAATGACTTGTCCCGTCTAATGGATCTATATACCATATTCTTTCAGAGCGATTGTCAACATCTTCTAATTCTTCAGAAACAATACTGTCTCTAGGAAATTTTCTTTTTAATTCGCTTATTATAAATTGATTAGATTCAATATCTGCCTTTGTTACCTCAGTTCTATCATTTTTTAAAGAAACTTTTAGGTTTTGTCTAAAATAACTTTCCAAAATTTCTCCAGCTTTTTTGGCAGTTTCAATAGCTATTTCAAGTTCGTCCTCATACATTCTAACTATTAACTCCCTTATTTCTATCCAAGATTGTTTTTTCTATATTAGTTGAACTGTATCCTTCCTCAAGAGGCATTACAAAATATTTTCCGCCAAGGCTTTCTATAAATTCTCTTTCTTCTCTGTATCTCTCTGGAACGCCACTTCCACCTTTAACATGTATACTTGGTTTTATAATCTCTAAATATCTTAGAGGTTTTTCCTCGTCAAATATTGTAACATAATCTACAGATTGCAATCCTGCAACAACATAAGCTCGGTCTTTCTCATTCACGTAAGGTCTTATACTCCCCCTTCCCTCTTTTTCTTTATTTCCCCTTACAGAACTATCACTATTTAATAAAACAATCAATGTATCTCCAAGTTCTTTTGCTCTCTCAAAAAGTCTTACATGTGCTGCATGCAAGAGATCAAAACTACCGTTAGTTGTAACTACAATCTTTCCAGAACTTTTTAATTCTGCCGAGATTTTTACTATTTCATTTAAGGTTTTTATCTTTTCCATTACTGAAGCATTGTAACTCATTTTATATTTATTGATTCTAAATATTTATATTGTTGCATTTGAAGCAATTTTTCTTTCTATAATTTCATCAGTATAATAGTCACCAAGACTTATTTGTCTGCTAACTCTGGGCTCAATAAATGCTATTTCGTCGATTTGAATAGGGTCTGGAAAAAGGAGACCCTCATTTATCTCTTTGTTAACCTCTGCCAAAAATTTACGATATCTAGAGAATTCTTCAGTTATTTCATCAATATTATATGGGCGCCAGAAAGTAGCATGAACTATTCCTGTTCCAACATCAGGTTTTCCATCCCTTCTTGCAAAATAAAATTCTGGATTTCTAGATCTTTTTTCTTCTAACAATTCAGATATTTGTCTTCTTATCTTGAACAATTCTTCTTCATTATCCCCAAGATCAAAAAGCATTATACCTGGAGGATAAATGCCTTCAACTTTCAATGAGAATGGTTTAAAATCAATTTGTCTAAAAATATCTAGGTATTCTTTATAAAATTCTTTTTTGTCTCCAACTGGGGCATATTCATGCCCCCCAGAAGAATCAGGATTATTCCTTATCATGACTCCAAATGCAACATGCGTTCTTAAGTTTTCATATACATATTGGTTTGGAAGAATCCCCTTTAATTCATGCACCATTAAATTGTAGTCTCTTTGTAGGTCATGAGTTCTAAACAAAGGTATTCCGGTCACAATACTTATTCCAAAAGGTGATACGGGCTGTGTGATAATACTCTTAGAAGCTTGTTCAGGAGTATAGCCTTCCAATCTTTCTTTAACCCCTGAAAGTCTAGACCTATATAGTCTCGCACTATCTGGATATAATCCCTCTTTTCCACCAACCTGTTTTTCTAAATTCATTTAGTCTGACATAATTTGTATGATTTATAAACTTAATTGCAAAAATAAATCTATTTTCTGTTATCTCTTTTATTATCTAATAAAATATAGATTAGATTAAATTACATAAATCCTTTTATATTCAAATCTAGGTTTAATTTAGTGATAAAACAGATTATATTTGACTTAGGAGGGGTTATTGTTCCCGATGCTTTTAAAATTATAAGACAGGAAATTGCTTATCATCTGAGTATTGATTCAGAACATTTATCAGACAGAATTAAAGATTTAGATGGCAAGGCGAGATTAGGTGAAATTTCTTTATTTCAATTATATCAAGAAACATTAAAAAGACTTGGAAGAAATTATGACGACCCTAAAGACTTATTGGATTTTCATCTACAATTATATAAAATTCACTCAACAAAAAGGGATTCAGAAGCTGTTGGTTTGGTAAGAAAGTTAAGAAAAGAAGGATACGGATTATTTTTCTTAACCAATACCGAATTAGAAATTACAGAGTTTAATAAGGGTAAAGGTTTGTTTGAATTATTTGATAAAGGTTATTTTTCGACTGAGATGCATATGAAAAAACCAGACCCAAAAATCTACAGAGCGGTTTTAAGTGATCTTGGAGAGAAACCAAGGGAAACCATATTTATTGATGATGATATAGAAAATATTAATGGAGCTTTAAGGGCTTTCAAAACAATTAACACCTTAAAATATGAAAATGTTCAACAATGTAGAATGGGACTTAGAGGTTATGGAGTTAAAGTTTGATAATAATCTAGCTTATTATCCTTTCATAAACTATTTAAAATACATTTTGTAATAAACTATAGTTAAAATTTTTTATAAAAAGAGATGAATAATACTGGTGATAATTTGTTTGGCGATTCTAATGGAAAATTTTCTTCCGTAAATGTTGCTTTAAAGAAACAACCAAGAGTTTTATTTTTCGCAAAGGATTCTTCAATAGAGAATTATGGAATTATGATGTTAATGGGTGTGGCAAGGGATGAAGGATGGGAGAGGAAAGTTGTTCTTTTTGATGATAGTATTGATGAAGTTATAGAAACGGTTGATGATTTTAATCCAGATATTCTTGCAGGAAGCGCTTATACCGGACACCATAAACCAGAATTCGAAGTTTTTGATAGAGTTAAAAAAGATTATCCAGGAATAATTACTGCCATGGGTGGGCATCATGCCACTTATCATCCGAGAGACGCAATTCGGCACGCAGATTATGTTGTAATGAGTGAGGGACACGGTGTTTTTAGAAAAATGTTAAGAGGCGAATTACTTCCTGGAATTCATACAACTCCTGAAGGAAATGATTATAATCATCCCGATAGGGTTTTTCCACATCCAGATAGAGTATCTTTTTATAGAGATTATCCAAAATATGCTAAGAGTCCTATAAAGAGTATGATGACTATGACTGGATGTCCTTTTGATTGCTTTTATTGTTTTAATAGCAGTAAATGGTCAGATATAGACCCTGATATAGCTGAAGAAAGAGCTAAAGCTAAGGGTATGGCAGGAAGACTATTTCCCAAGAATATTAGGACTCTTGATGCACTAATAAAAGAAGGAAGAGAGGTAGCCGAGCTATGGCCTGATACTCTTATGATTTATGATCAAGATGATGTATCTGGAATAATAGTTGACAAATTTGATAAGAAAGGCAATTATGTTCCGGGCTCTATACAAGAAGTATCCGAAGTATGGCCAAGAGAAGTAGGTATACCAACACATCACCAAATAAGGTGGGAACTAACTGAAGGAGATATGGGAAGCAGAAGATTAGAGTTTATAAGAAAAATGGGCGGTATTGGAATAACAGCTGCAATTGAGTCATCCATATCTGTAGTAAGAAGAGAAGTATTAGGCAGAAATACATCTGACGAACTTGTTTATAACGGAATGAAAAAACTTAAGGATTATGGGTTTTTAGTGAGAACAGAACAAATCTCCGCTTTACCATTGGGAAGAACTTCTCAACCTTCTTTAATTAATCTTGATGCAGATATAGATCTTCTTCGCTATAATATTGATTTATTTGAAAGAACTGGAGGTCCAGATATGGCCTGGGTTTCTACATTAGCTCCTTACATGAAAACGCGGATTTATGAATTGTGGTGCAAAAAATATGGTTATTATGAAAGTGATGATAATAATGTACCAGAAAGATTTTTTGCCAGAAGCGTACAAAGATTTTTAAAAGAATGGGTAGGTCCAGATTCTTCCGTATCTAAAGATGATCCAAATATATGGCTTGCTCCAGATGAATTAGAAAGATATAGAGATCAAAATGCCGAGTTTAGAAGAAGATTTAATTTCTTCTTTTATGTCCCAGATGGAGATGTACTTGCTAGTAATTATCTAAGGAATAACACAGATTATAGCGATGAAGTGCTTGGGAGAGAAACATTCAAACATCTCATCAAGAGAGGTTTAACGAGGCATCCAATAAGGTCAGTTGGGCAATTATTCCAGACGAGTAAGATTTATTTATCAAATGGCAAGTTTACACATAATCCTGTAGAAAAAGAGCATATCCAAGATTTGGCACCTTATTTTGGAGTTTTACCTCATGGTGAGTTTGCCATAAGAAGATATCTTAATTATGGGAGAAATAGGGGTTTTTCACCTAACGTTTTGTCTGACGCAACAAGGCACCATCTTTATGATAATGTTTTATATCATAACGGAGGAGATTATAAAATTGACAGTTATAGGGAAAATGAAGTTGCTACTTCCAGGCAATCTACATTGAAGATTTAATCGTTATGTTTCTAATTTCACAAAGTTTTAAAATAATCTTCTTCACCTCTAATCAATGGATTTTGAAGAAATAATAAAAAATTTCAGGGAAAGAAAAGTCTTGGTGATAGGTGATGTATTTCTTGATAAATTTATGCTTGGGGATGTAGAAAGAGTGAATCCAGAGCAACCAGCAGCTCCTCTAATAAAGATTTTAACAGAAAAATTTGTTTTAGGTGGGGCAGGTAATGTCGCCAATAATATTTCTAGTATGGGGGGGAATGTAACGCTTGTGGGTATTTTGGGAAATGATGATTATGCAAAAATTCTAAGTGAATTATGCTCAGATTTAAAGATAAAGTTGATTTCTTTTTATAATAACAAACCCACAATAGTAAAGAACAGGATTATGGCCCATGGGCAGCAAATTGCAAGATTCGATATTGGTGAGGCCGATATGGAAAAAATATCGGATAGGGTACAAGAAGATATATTGAATTTATTAATAACCGAGATACCAAAGTACGAATTGGTTTTGATCTCAGACTATAACAAGTTTATGCTAACCGATAAATTAATTCGGGAGATTATTAGACTAGCTAATGATTTTGGCGTTAAGACCCTTGGAAGTCCGAAACCGATAAATGCCGATTCTTTTAGGAACTGTTTTGCTATTTCTTTAAACAGAATAGAGGCTGAAGATATAACTTCTGTTAAATACAAAAATGAGTTGGATGTACTAACAAATATGAGTTTAGGGCTTTCAGATAGGATAAAACCTAAATATATAGTTATAACTTGCGGGGCTGATGGGGCATTCAGTTATCATGATGGAACTGCGGAATTTGTTGAGACTGTAGCAAAAGAAGTAGCAGATGTTACTGGTGCGGGAGATACATTTGTCGCCGCTTTAGCTTTAGGATTATCCTCTAAAATAGATGCACATGATTCTGCAAGATTGGCAAATTATGCCTCTGGGGTTGCTGTGGGAAAAGTAGGAACCCATGCTGTTTCTTCACAAGAACTTATAAATTATATAAACCGCGACAACCACAACAACAAATAAAAACCGTCTTCTTCTTATCTTTTTATTATGGAAATTGCTGGTGAAGATACTAAGAAGGGAGATCTTAAAGATAACGGGCAGGGTAAAATAAAAAATTCATTAAAATCTTGGCTTAGTAATAAGTATAATCTTTATTTTCTGGCTGTGTTAGGGTTTGCTTTTGCTGTTAGACTTTATTATTTTTTTATGACTTCCGGACAGCCCGTTTGGTGGGATGAAGGAGAGTATTTATCTTTTGCTAACAATCTTGCTTTTGATATTCCTTATGACATTAATCCTCAGCGAGTCGTCCTATTCCCATTTTTAATCTCTTTACTCTTCAGAATTGGCTTTAATGAAACTGCAGCGAAATTTGCCCTAGTTTTGCTTCCTTCAGTTTTAGTTGTTGTGGTCACCTATTTGTTTGTTAAAGATCTTTATGACGCAAAAACGGCTCTTGTAGCCTCTTTTTTAACATCGGTTTTGTGGGTGCATTTATTTTATTCTATGAGGATGATGAATGATGAAATTGGATTTTTATTTGGTTTGCTTGGATGGTTTATGTTTTGGAAAGGTTACGTCTCAGGAAAGAATAACAAATTAGTGTACCTGTCAGGATTTTTGTTTGCTCTGACTTTTTTAATGAGACCAGCAGGAATTTTTTATCCGGCAACGTTGTTTGTTTTTTTGCTTTTAACCGACAAATTTAAAATGTTTGCAAAAAAAGAGTTGTGGATTATGGCTTTAGTGTTTTTACTCACTTTGGCGCCGCATTTAATATGGAGTCATTATTATCACGGCAATGCTCTTGCTTTCCAAGGAGCTTATGGCGGAACAGGAGGCAATCCTCTCGGATGGCAGGTATTTGGATTTATTCAAATATACACTGAATTAATATTTTTTATCTTTTTTTTAGTTGGACTAATAACTCTGTTACCCATGATCTTAAGCTTTGACAAACTCTTGATTAATAATTATCGTAAATATGATAATGATTTGTTTATTGTTCTATCCTTCTTGTTTGTTTTGGCTGTTGCGATATTTGTTTTAAGAAAGTTTGAAGATCGTTGGCTTGTCGCTTTTTCTTTGGCGATTTTTGTTATTTCTGCAAAGGGAATTATTTTAGTTACTGATTGGCTGAAAAAACATTCTGGAAAAGTTTTCGCTCTGATAGTATTAGCATTAATTTTAATTTCTGGCTCATACTTACATTTATCTCACGCTGATGTTTTAATAAAAGACAGGCTTACAAGTTATTTGCCTGTAAGAGACTCGGGACTATGGATTAGGGAAAATTCAAATCCAAATGATGTTGTTTTTTCTATGAGTTCCCCTCAAACACCTTATTACTCTCAAAGAAAAACGATTACTTATCCCTATTTAGAGGGGAATGAGTCAGACTTTGTTGATTTATTATTAAGAGAAAAACCTAGATACTACTTAGTCTCTGCATTTGAAAGACATGATCAATTTATGTATGAACTACCTCAGAAGTATCAGGGAGCATTTAATCCAGTTCAAGTTTATCAGTCTTCTAGTGGAGAGCCACTTTTGGCTGTTTATGAGGTTAATTACGCTAACTTCTCTCCATGAATATTCTAGTATCAATTATATAAATCTTTAAAATGTGAAGAAAGTTCTGTTCTCAATGAGGCTCAATCTGGGTTGTGAGGACAAGATTTTAAGCGGTTTTGTTAATGTTGATAATATTAGACGCCCCGGCGTTAATCTAGTTTATGACTTAAATAAGCTTCCCTTGCCTTTTAAGGATAACTCGGTAGATTATATCATCTGTTCTCATTTGCTAGAGCACTTGATTAACCCGACGGCATTTATGCATGAGTTATATAGAGTATGCAAGCCTGGCGCGATAATAGAGATCTATGTCCCCCATTTTTCAGCATTTACTGCATATGCCGATTTAACGCATAAGAAACCAGGAATGTCCTATTTTGTATTTGGTGATAAGAATTTTAACAAGTCGCTGTATAATAAATTTAAAGTAAAAAAGCAGCTGAATTTTACAAGAGTTAACTATTCCTTTCTGAATAAGTTTTTAAATCCGATAATAAATTTTTCTCCAGTCATATATGAAAGGTTTTTGTGTTACCTGTTACCTTGCTCCGAAATTCACTTTAGACTAGAAGTTGTAAAACAAGCCCGCATTTAATGCATATATACTAAACAAACAAAAACCTTTTTAACCCACTTATTCACCCTATTGTTATGGAAGAAAGGGGAGCCCATAGTGTTTTAGTTACTGGTGGTGCAGGGTTTATAGGGAGTCATCTTGTAGACGATTTAATAAGCAAAGGTTATGAGGTTGTTGTCTTAGATGACTTGTCAGGGGGGTTGAAAGATAATCTTAATAGTCAAGCAAAGTTTATTCACGGTTCTATAGTTGATAAGGAGACCGTCGAAAAAGCTATGGCGGAAGTGGATATCGTTTATCATCTTGCAGCCTATGCGGCCGAAGGCCTCTCTCACTTCATAAGGAACTTCAATTATCAAAACAATCTTATTGGTTCTATAAATCTTGTAAATTCAGCTATAAAAAATAATGTCAAACATTTTGTTTTTACTTCCTCAATGGCTGTTTACGGTTCGGGAACTCCACCTTTTGATGAGTCTCATTCCCCCAATCCAGAAGATCCTTATGGTATCGCTAAACTTGCGGTAGAAAAAGATCTTAAAGTAGCTCATGACATGTTTGGGTTGAACTATACTATAATAAGACCGCATAACGTCTATGGTGAGAGGCAGTTTCTTGGCGATCCATATAGAAATGTTATAGGGATTTTTATGAATAGAATTATGCAAGGTAAACCTCCTTTAATTTATGGCGATGGTGAACAAACGCGTGCTTTTTCATATATAAGTGATATTATTCCCTGCATTTCCAAAACGCCATTCATTCCTGACGCAAAAAATGAAATCTTTAATTTGGGAGCGGGTAAGCCTTATACAGTAAAACAACTTGCCCAAGAAGTTATTAAGGCAATGAATTCTAATATTGCTCCCGAGCATGTACCTCCAAGACATGAAGTTAAACACGCTCACTCTACAACCACTAAATCAGAGAAGATCTTAGGTTTTCAAGACAAGATTGACTTGCAGGAAGGCTTGTACAGAATGGCACGGTGGGCTAAATCTATAGGGCCTATGGACCCCATAGTCTGGGAAGGATATGAAATAACACACAAACTTCCAAACTTCTGGCAAAATTTACATTTAGAATTTCCAACAGCTCAAAAGAGAATCAATTTAATGGACTTTTAATTTGATATAAATGTTTAATTTTCAATAAAATAATTTCTCTTAATATCTAGTAAGTGAAAATGTAATATTATTTATCTACCCCCTAATATATAGACTAAAAAGAGGTGATTATAAATTATTATATATTTATTCTCATTATCTTAATCTTTACTCTTTTATATTTGTTTCACAAAACCTGTTTCATCATACTTTTTGATTTTAAACTGTAATAAATATTTAGCCCGGTAGAAAAGAACATTAATGGTGCATGAAGTATCCAGGCCGAGTCTTTGTATTCGCTATACTTCTTTATGCTTATGGGGATATTGTAAATAAAGGTTATATTTTTAGCTACATAAAAAATAAATTGTCTTTTATTACTTATCCAATTAAAATCTTTCTTTTGGGTGGAGTAATATGTAGTGTAGTCTTTAGTCCATTTTACTCTCTTTTTGACAAAGTCTCTTAGGTTTTTAACATTTTTGTGCCATATTTTAGCATTTTGTGCGACGGCAAACTTAATATATCCCGCCTTTGCCAAGCGAGCAATGAACTCAACATCTTGAGCATAGTCACCGACTTTGTCTATATAGGATTTTTTAAACATAAATCCATTGCTTCCCATGCAGTATGGTTTTGTTTTATCCAACTCCAGTACTGTATACGGCTTTCTTTTTACCTTGCTTAGCTTTTTATCAAACTCTAATTGACCTTCTATTGATCGGTAAGCGGCAAAGGGGTCAACCCCAACGTAACTAAGATATTTGTTTGTTTTATTATCTTGAGGATTAACAAAAAGTTTTGGCATAACTCCAAACACCTCAGGATTATCTGTAAAAGGTCTTAACATGTTATTTATCCATTCCCTTCCTATTAATTCAATATCAGATTCAGCTATTACAATATACTCTCCGTTGGAATGCCATATGCCCTGATCCTTGCCCATTCCGGCTCCTTCAGCGAAGCCTTTTAGATTGTGGAAGATTTTTGCCCCCTCTTTTTTACACGCCTCAATAACTTTCGGGTTGCTTCCCCCATCAGTAATTATTATCTCAACTTTATCTTGGGGGTAGTTTTGCGCCCTTATAGATTTTATAAGCTTCATAACTCGAAAGTCTTTTTCTTTCATAGGCGTTACGAAGCTTACTAGCGGGGGTACACTCTTTTTGTTTATATCTTTCTTTTTAATCATGAGACTCATATTTTAATATGATTTAAAATGATTGTTGTGGCCAAGGCTATCTTGCGAAATACCCGACTAACATTCCAATCCCATAGCTTAAGTGTGTGAATAAGTAAAGAAAAGGCAAAACAAAGAAACTTGTAACACTCCCATTTCTCGCAGAATCATAGACCGAAAATATTACAGACAACAGTAGATAAGCTATTAATGGAATGATAAAGATTATATTGATTAACGACAGCAATGGAAGTAATAAAAAATAAATACTAAATATCATAGGTATTAGGAAGAAGAACTTTGTTTCTCCAGATATTCTGTTTAGTCTAGGTCTTGTAAATCCGTATTTAAAGATCTGTTTGCAATAACCTGCAAAGTCTCCACGTCTTTTATGATAAACAATAAGTTCTGGATTGTATGCAATTCTCATTCCCGCTTTTTTTGCCCTGACAATAAATTCCGGATCTTCTCCCGGCCATAAATTCTTGTTAAATCCACCTATTCTATTAAAAATTATTTTTTTCACACATAAATTAGCGGAAGTCAAATAAATCTCATTTGCATTTGTCTCCAATTTAGTCTCTTTATATCTCTTATTAACCCTAAACGCTCCAAAATTTGAGGCCAGTACCATTCCAGAGAACCTTTCAAACATATTTTTTGGCTTGGGACTTAGCTGTGGGCCGCCAACAACATCAATATTAGGGTGTTGTGTTAGAAATTTTTCCAATTTTTCTAAGTAGTCTTCTTTTATTATGGCGTCGTCATCTAAAAAGACAATTGTCTCGCCAGAAGCTTTTTGAATTCCCTTATTTCTGTTTTCAGAGGCATTTTTTCCCTTTTCAACAATAATCTCATATTTATTCTTATCATACTTTAAAGTAGACAGGGATTTTAGTATTTCAGGATTTCTCCAGGGTGCTACCGGAATAACCAAAGAAAATTTGATTTTTGACATTTTTTATTTTTTATTTGAAATTATATTTTTATTTTTATCCACAATGGCATTTTATCATAAATTTTTATTAACGATTTAAACGGCGAATATATAATCCTAAGTCTTATTAATGAAAAGAACATCTGCGTTCCCGCTTTTTTTAGATTTATTTTACTATATTCTTTGTCTTGCCACACTGTCGCATCCTCCCTTATTTTTGCTTTTGTTTTTTTACACAGGTAAAGCAAATTAACATCAAAAGCCCATTTTGTTATCTTTAGTTCGGGAGTTACTTTTTCTATTAATCTTCTTTTGAATAATTTGGCTCCGCATTGAGTGTCTTTATAATGCATTAAAAAAAGAGTTCTTATGAGAAAGTTGAATATTCTAGAAGCTAAAATTCTCTGAAAAGATTGTTTAGGATCTACCACTGCTCCGGGTATATAGCGACTTGCAATTATGCCATCATAATGACCTATATTTTTAACCAGTTTGTAAAATTCTTTTGGGGAGGTAGCCATGTCCGCATCAACAAATCCTATTAGAACGTTATCCCCTTTGTATTCTGATAAAAATTCTTTAAATCCTTCCATTATAGCATATCCCTTTCCTCCCAGAGTTAGATCCAAGTAGGCTAGGTTAGAGAACTCTTTTTGACTCTTTTTTACAATTTCGAGCGTGTTATCACTGCAGTTATTCAAAACCACTAGTATTCTAACGTCTTTAATTTCTTTTTTGTTTTTTAAAGCGCTATAAAATTCACAATATTCAATTAACGTCTTTCTAATCCTTTTTTCTTCGTTATATGCCGGGATTATTATTCCGAGTCTTACATTCTTAATACCACTCATTTCCTTACCAAAAAGAGAACGCCTATAAACATTATTATGTTGGAGACCATAAAAGCCAGCATATATTCTATAAGTGAACTGTGGAAAAAGTAAAGCAGTACTAGGGTAATTATAAAGTAAAACAGCATAAGATATGACTTTTTTAATCTGTTTGTAGATAGGCCGTATATAACAACTAGGTTGGTCAAAGATAGGAAACTCAGAGAAATTCCAGAGTATTTCAGAAGGCTAGCTACCCCCGTATATTGACTGCCGTAAAATAAGTTTATAATGAATTTGGGGAATATTGTGTATATCATTATGGAGATAAGGCATATTAAAAGGACGACAAAGAAGGATTTTCTGAATAATTTTGAGCCATCCTTTTCTTTATTGCTATCATATTTTTCAGAAGTTAATGGAAACATTGCCTTTCCTATAGCCATTGTCCCGAAAAAGATCATTTTACCCATCATAGAAAGCACAGCATAACTGCCGACAACTTCTGGATTGGATGAAAATAGCCACCTGACAACTATTATGTCCATGCTAAGCATTAGCAAGATTACAAACATTGACACAAAATAGGGGACGCTTTTACTGTATATATTATCAAACTCTATTTTCTCCTTATTTTCTTTTAGTATCTCACTGTTCATGTAGAAAGATAAAATAAAGCTGGCTAAAACACCAATTATTACTCCTATCATTGCCCCAAATACTTGCCAACCAATCATAACAAGGAATATTGCCGAAGTAAGCTTAAGCACAGATTCTGCCATCATACCTATCCCTAAAGCAGTAAATTTTTTTCTTCCTTGTAAAACTCCACGAACAACTGGCAGTGAGAATGATGAAAAGAGAAAAGCATTAGTTAATAGAATTAAGATTAAATCTATTTTAAGTAAACTTGCAGCATATATCGAGGGTATAATTGCAATCAAAAAAAGTGCAGTTGATATGACGAATCCCTTTTTTAGGGACTTTAACAAGAGAAACTTTATTTTTCCGTTTTCTTTTTTGAGATTCAGATTTGCCGTATAGCGAGTAACAACATTTTGAATCGCTTCAGTGGGTGCTCCATACAAATAAACGAAAGACATTAAGGTAGCAAGAATTCCATAGCCAGCTGGCCCTAAAATTCTACCCATTGTGAAATGAAAAACAAAATTGAGAAAGAAAAATATTCCCATTGTGACAAATAAGGTAAATGCCCCCTTACCCAGTTCAGATTTGAAAATTTTTCTCATGTCAAAATTTTTCTCCAGTTATTTGCGCTCAAATTAATTTTGAGCACAAGAGAATTTTTCATCTCTTGTATTTAATTCTCTGTGCAGAAAATTCCTAACTTAACAGGAATTTTCTTGCATACTAAAGTCCTAACTCTGTGCCTTCGCACAGAAACAAACAAGGACTTTTTCATGTCAAGATAGTATTATATAAAAATAAAGTCCTTAAATATTAAAAGACCTAAAACGATTATTAGTATTTGGAATGCGTTTATTAAGTAGACTACTTCATATTCCCAGACTCTACCTCCGTTTTTAATTTTCTTTATTAAAAATATAGATATGTGCTCCAGTCCGTAAAACTTATCATAAGGCACATCTAGTCCGCCGTCTGAGTTGATTTTAGCAAAGCTTTGTTTCTTTAACCCGCCTCGCAATTTCAATCCTGCCTCGATTATATATGGAATGAAGAAGAACAGGGCGATTCTTTCCATATTTCCTAGTATGGCCATTATACCTATCATTGCTCCAACGCTATAGGTTAACGAATCTCCGGGGAATATTGTTGCGGGATATTTATTAAATATGTAAAACGCCAGTAAACAAAGAATGAAACAAAGAGAAATAAGACTAAGCCAAGTATTCCCAGTTTTCCAAGAGACGTATGAAAGCGCAGAGAGAAGAAGTATTCCCTGACTCGACTCTAGTCCATTATATCCAGCGAGTATATTAAACGTAACCGAGGTAGCTAGTATTCCCAAGGGGATAAGTAGCAAGGGATAGAATAAGCCTAAGTTAACAACCCCGGTAAAAGGGATAAACACTCTTGATACTCCTGCATTTATAACAATAAGGGGAATAGATGCAAAGAGCATAAAGAAAATTTTTGTTTTTTTAGTTAAACCTATTCTCCATCCAAATATATCATCTATTAAACCGACAAATCCCGCAATTAATACTACTATTAATAGAGCAAAAATCTCAATTTGATTTGTAGAGTCATTAAAGTAAAAAGTCTTTATGAAGACATAAGCGAGCACACCAATAACAAAAGCAAAAATTACCGGTACTCCACCACCTTCAGCTACCTCTTCCCCAGACAATTTCTGCATATCTTTTCCCTTTAAACCAACGTTCTTGGCCTTTCTGATCCAAATAGGTAAGACAAATAGTGCTCCAAAGAAGCTGATTAAAATTGGAATAAATAATATTGGTTCCATAATATTCAATACCTTCCCGACTGCGCCAAATAGAGTGATGAATTGGGAAATTCAGTCTCCAAATATTCTTTTTTAAATTCTATATCGCTCGGATAATTTATTTCCCATATTTTTATAGGTCCTTGGAATCCCTGATAATACATAAAACTTTGAATATCTGCTCCCTGACCTTTAATACTCTCAACAAAATAATTATCCTGCGTTTTTACGAGCTTAAAGTGGCTTGATGGCGTGTCAAACAAATAAAGCCTTGCCAATTGCGAGTGAACTGTTCTTTTGCTCAGATAGAAGAGTGCTCCAAAATTATTTATATTTACCTGACTGCCACTTGATTGTGTAATGCTCGGATAGATAAATATCCCCGCATCCAATCCACTTCCAAAATCAATATACTCTTTTGTTGAGGCAAGATAAACGTATCTTAGCGGAATTTGATATTGTTGATTATTGTAGAAAAATATTCCTTGAGGCTGAGAAAGCTGTGTTTTGTCTCCAACATTTTTTTGTGAAAGTAGAACTGCAGAAACAATCGCCGCTCTTTCTGGAAGAAGGATTTCATTTCCGTTTTGATTCCATAATATATCTTCATCTAGTACACTTCCGCCAGTATAAACTAAAATTGTTTCGTTACTTGTTTCCCTAGTTTGTGATTCATCTAGCAAGAAAGTGTTTATCCAGGAAAATCTATCATAGTTTTCGTCCGCTCCAATGCTTGAAAATGCAGTGTATTTGCCTATATCTGTTGAGTCAATTAAGAAATGCGTGGTGTTATGGGCATATAGAAATTCCAAAGCCTCTCTTTCATTGTTTCCTGTAAGTGCATACCTTCCCATAAGATGATTCCAATAAATTATTGCATTTCCTCCATCGAGGACTGTAGCCCTTTCACCTATTGACTGGAGCCAGTATCCATAATCCCACCAGTGCCCGAAAACAGCGTCTTCCGGAGTGCTATCTCTAACCCAGGACATCGACTGTTGCCATTGCCATTGATATGCTCCAGGCGCGTAATTACTGCCAACAATAACATCTTCTTTATAATTAACATAAAATGTAAATAAATAAAGTATTATTAATAAG